>Ga0208904_1000123_pt1 | contig 66524 bp, 59 predicted proteins | sample AntAceMetag02UKB_FD_184774 | JGI IMG/M metagenome (GOLD analysis project Ga0208904, IMG submission 184774) | Saline lake microbial communities from Ace Lake, Antarctica - Antarctic Ace Lake Metagenome 02UKB (SPAdes) (version 2) | ecosystem: Environmental > Aquatic > Non-marine Saline and...
TAGCATATACATAAACCATTTCTCTCTCTTATACCTATTACAGTCGCTCCCTGCCTGCCGGCAGGCAGGTATCCAGCTGAGCTACGGGGACGCAAAATCTATTATTTAAATTCGTATACCAAAGAGTAGGGCAGGTTTAAACCTGCCCTACTCTTTTCATTCCTGTGCAAACTATGCTATTTAGCCTTCTTTTTCTTATTCTTCTTCAAAAGGTCAAGAGCTTCCTCTTCCTGCTCTTCCATCATCTTTCTCAATTTCAATATACATGCTGCTTCAATTTGCCTGACCCTTTCTCTTGTAATACCAAAATGTTTCGCGGTATCTCTTAAGGTATGAAAAGAACCTTCGTCCGTTAAGCCGAATCTTAATCTTAATATCTTCTCTTCCCGTTCGGTCATTTTTGAGAGCAATCCCTCTATACGTTCATGAAGCAGAAATTTTGAAAGCTCATCCACTGAATTCACTATGTTCTCATCCTCTATAAGATCCATGAACTCGGAGTCTCCGGATTCGCCTATAGGAGCATTAAGACTTGAGATGCTTGATGCCATCTGATTAAGCTGCCTCACACGAGCTACAGGTAGCTTCATCCTTTTAGCTATATCAGCCATTCTCGGACTTTTTTTCATTTTTTGTATGAGATGTTTTTTTACCTTCTGAAACCGCATAAGCATTTCCATTACATATACGGGGATACGCACGGTCTTACCCTGATTAGCAACCGCACGGGTAATAAACTGTTTTATCCACCATGCCCCATAGGTACTGAACCGGTACCCTTTATCAGGATCATATTTAGAAACAGCTTTCATGAGACCTAAATTGCCCTCTTCTATAAGGTCCAGCATAGGAACACCAAGATAACTATATTTCTTGGCAATATTGATAACCAAACGCAGATTACTTTTTATCATCTTCTGTCTGGCTTTCTTGTTCCCTTTCTTGACCTTTCCCGCCAGTTCTTTTTCGGCTTCCGGAGAAAGAAGAGGCAAATCTCGTATGTCTTTAAGATAAAGTTTTATAGCATCCATAAACTTACTTCCCGGGTTCTAGGTTAATAGGTTTTAGGTGTTAGGTTCCAGGTTTTAGGTTATGGAGTCTTAACCCTGACACCTATAACCTAACACCTAAAACCTAAAACCTGCTCAATTTATCCCTCTAATACTACCTGTGCCGCCGCCAATCTTGCTATAGGCACACGAAACGGTGAGCAGCTAACATAATTAAGACCCGCTCTAGCAAAGAACTTAACTGACTCCGGATCCCCTCCGTGTTCTCCGCATACGCCGCATTTGAGGTTCTTCTTAGTCTTTCGGCCCCTATCAACTCCACATTTCACAAGCTGACCAACACCCTCTTGGTCTATCGAAGCGAACGGATCTACTTTAAGAACTTTAGATTCCAGATATTCCGGAAGGAAAGATCCAATATCATCACGACTATACCCAAACGTCATCTGAGTAAGATCGTTAGTTCCAAAAGAGAAAAATTCAGCTTTTTCAGCAACCTTATCAGCAACTAAAGTAGCACGAGGTATTTCCATCATCGTACCAACTGTATACTTCACTTTGGATCCCTTTTGCTTGATGATACTATCAGCGACTTCCCTCGTTATTTTCTCCAATATGTCATATTCCTCTTTGGTTCCTATAAGCGGTATCATTATTTCCGGAAGAACCGTTATTTTCTTTTTAGCAACGTTACATGCGGCTTCTATGATCGCCGTTACCTGCATTTTGCATATTTCAGGGAACGTGATCGAAAGACGGCACCCTCTATGTCCAAGCATGGGATTCATCTCATGCAATGAATCAACTTTTGCTTTTACAATACTTGACGTCGTTTTAAGTCTCTTCGCCATCTCTTTTTGCCCCGCAGCATCGTTCGGCAGGAACTCATGAAGAGGCGGATCCAGTAGTCTTATCGTAACCGGAAAACCGTCCATCGCTTTAAAGATACCTTCAAAATCTTTTCTCTGATACGGCAAAAGTTTTCTTAGAGCTTTTTCGCGTCCATCGAGATTTGAAGAAAGTATCATTTCGCGGATCGCCCATATTCTGTCACCTTCAAAGAACATATGTTCTGTACGGGTAAGCCCAATACCTTCAGCACCGAAAGCTCTGGCATTCAAAGCATCTTTGGGCGAATCAGCATTTGTTCTGACCTGTATCTTACGATATTTATCAGACCAAATCATTATATCTTTAAACATTTTGCATAACGGATGTTTAAGCGCAGTTTTATTCCCACCTATAATGCCCAAGACAACGGGTGAAGCGGATGTCTCGACCTTACCTAGAATAACTTCACCGCTTGTACCATCAACTGAAATAAATTCATGTTCCTTGATGGTTTTTCCGTCAGCCTTGATCTGTTTCTTCTTGTAGTCGATCCCAAGAGCGCCGCATCCTACAACGCAGCATTTTCCCCAACCGCGCGCGACTACTGCCGCATGTGAGGTCATCCCTCCGGTTGACGTAAGTATCGCTTCTGCCGCCCACATACCGCTAACATCTTCAGGTGAAGTCTCTTTACGTACCAAGATAACTTTTTTACCTGTTTTAGCGACCTTAACAGCATCCTCCGCCGTAAAACAAACCGCGCCGTAAGCCGCTCCCGGACCCGCCGGAAGACCTACAGCAGCAAGTTTTTTTGAAGAAAGAGCTGCGCTTTTAGCCTTCGGATCAAAAACAGGAAAAAGAAGCTGGTTTAAATGATCGCCTTCGATCCTCTGAAGAGCATCTTTATCACTTATAAGTTTTTCTTTGACCATGTCAACAGCTATCTTTACCGCTGCCATACCTGTTCTTTTACCGGTTCTTGTCTGAAGCATGAAAAGTTTACCTTCCTGTATCGTAAACTCAACATCCTGCATATCTTTGTAATGCCTTTCGAGTTTAAGCCTGATACCATTAAGCTGTTTGTATATTTTAGGCATCTTTGTCTTAAGGGTCGAAAGCGGCTGCGGCGTTCTTATCCCGGCAACTACATCCTCACCCTGAGCATTTATGAGATACTCTCCGTAGAACTCGTCTTTCCCGTTCGAAGGATTACGAGTAAAAGCTACTCCCGTACCTGAATTCTCGCCCATATTACCAAATGCCATGGCCTGCACGTTTACCGCAGTACCCTTAAGACCTGATAATCTGTTAATACGTCTGTACGCAATGGCCCTGTCAATATTCCACGACTTTATGACAGCGTCAACCGCATAACCTAATTGAACGCGTGCATCGGTCGGGAAATTTTTCCCTACATGTTTCTTGTACACCTTTTTATAAGCCTCAACTACTTCCTTAAGTTCCTTCACGGTCAGATCTGTATCCAGCTTCCGTTTATGTTTCTTCTTAACCTTTGAAAGCTCTGCTTCGAAATGTTCGTGATCTACACCCATACATACATCCCCGAACATATTAATAAAACGACGATAAGAATCCCAACCCATTCTCTCATTTTTAGTTTTAGCTATAAGCCCTTCAACCACCTCATCGTTAATCCCAAGATTAAGCACAGTATCCATCATCCCGGGCATTGACACGGCCGCGCCGGATCGTACTGATACTAAAAGCGGGTTTTTAGGATCTCCAAGTTTTGCGTTCATAGCTTTTTCAAGCTTTGTGATATTAGCGTCTATCTGTTTAGCCAGTTCGGCTGGTTTTTTCTTGCCGTGAGTGTAATAATGTTCACAAACTCCCGTTGAAATAGTAAATCCCGGAGGAACGGGAACGCCTATACTGGACATTTCCGCTAAATTCGCCCCTTTCCCGCCTAAAAGTTCTTTCATCGAAGCTTTACCTTCGGTTTTACCTCCGCCAAAAAAATAAACATACTTTTTGGAAGATACGTTTTTTTTACTTGTTCTTTTTGCCATCTCTCTTTCTTTCCTCCTTTGCGAGCGTCCCGTCGAACACTTCTTTTTCTACGTCTTATACACTAAATTTTTCTTTAACAAACGCTCCCATCTTGGAAGCATCCATCCTTTCCTGTTCCATTGTGTCTCTATCTCTCACCGTTACTTTGCCGTCATTCAATGACTCTACATCAACAGTTACGCAGTAAGGCGTTCCTATCTCATCCTGCCTGCGGTACAACCTGCCGATCGCCGCGGTGTCATCATAGACAACACGGTACTGTCCTTTTATATCGTCGCGTATCTTGTGCGCCATCTCTACAATTTCCGGTTTGTTCTTAAGAAGCGGCAGCACTGCCACTTTTATAGGCGCTAATCTTTTATCAAGTGATAGGAAAGCTCGTTTCTTATCTTTGACAAGTTCGCTACGATAAGAATCCGTTAGAAAAGCCAAAAAGGCTCTATCTACTCCTCCCGAAGGCTCAATTACGTACGGAAAATAACTTTTTTCTTCCGCGTTATCAAAATATTTAAGTTCTGTCCCGCTGATCTTAGAATGCTGCTTAAGATCATAATCTGTCCTATTGGCTATGCCTTCAAGTTCCGACCATCCCATAGGGAACAGAAATTCTATATCATGACAACTCTTCGCGTAATGAGCAAGTTCTTCTTTTGCGTGTTCACGCAGCCTGATATTCTCTTCCCGTATCCCAAGAGAGACATACCATTCTTTACGCGCATTGACCCAATATTCGTACCATTTCTCGTCTTCACCGGGTTTAACAAAAAACTCAAGTTCCATCTGTTCGAATTCGCGGCATCTAAAAATAAAGTTTCCTGTAGTTATCTCGTTCCTGAACGATTTTCCTGTCTGAGCCACTCCAAAAGGAAGTTTTTTTCGGCTGGTATTCAAGATGTTCTCAAAATTAACGAAAATACCTTGTGCAGTCTCCGGCCTGAGATAGACGTCCAATGCATCTTCTTCGACTGAACCCAAATGCGTCTTGAACATCAAATTAAAACTTTTGGGCTCGGTAAGCTCTCCTCCGCACTCGGGACACTTCTCGCCTTTTAGGTGATCTATTCGAAATCTCTTGCGGCAAACTTTGCAATCAACCAACATATCCGCAAATGATCCTACGTGACCCGAAGCTTTCCATGTTTCAGGATTCATCAGAATAGACGCGTCCAAACCCTCAACATCATCCCGATCATAGACCATACTTTTCCACCACTGGTCCTTGATATTCTTTTTAAGTTCAACGCCCAGAGGTCCGTAATCCCATACGCTGCCTATCCCCCCGTATATTTCGCTAGACTGAAAAATAAATCCGCGTCTCTTACACAGATTAGCTATTTCCTTTAAGGTTACTCCGCTGGCTGACTGTTCTTTTCCCATTTAGTCTTTCCTTTTCAGGTTGCGCTTACTCTTAGTCTAAATCCTTAGGTTATTATCTTCTCTAACTCCAGCTGTCTTAAAAATTTTGTCGATTTTATTGGTCTATTTATATGATACTTTATGAACTCTCTCAAAACTATCTCTGCTTCTTTCCCTACTTCTTTAGAAACCTTTACCGCAGCTGATTTCTCAATACTGGTCCTGCCTATCTTCTTCATGAAGTTTATAGTCCCCATCGAGACTTTTATCCCTGTCTTAACGCAAGATGAGCAAACTGCTCCCCCGCTTTTAACGTTAAACCGAGAAACGCTTTCCATACTAACGCCGCATTCGGAGCATTCTTCAAGTTGGGGCTCAAGCCCTATGGCTTCTAATATTTTGATCTCAAATATTCTTCCCGTTCGTTTCGCGCTGGCTTTGGTAGCTAACATTCCGAGACTGCCGGAGAAAATATCATACAATTTTTTATCAGGACAATAATCATCAGTCACTATGTCTATTAATTCTATAAAATAATCAGCGTATGTCAACCTTTCAATTTCTTTTCTTATGGGAAGATAAGTTTCAATTGCTCTACATCCGCTTATAAGATCCAATCCCTTTTTCTTTTTTTTATAAAATAGTATCTCGCATTTGGTAAATCTCTCCAGATCTCCCGCAAATTGAGGGCTAGGATTCCTTACGCCTTTAATAACTCCGGTTACTTTACCAAAATCCCGCGTATAAACCACAAGAATATAACTGGTCTCTCTCAGTTCATACTTTTTTAAGATTATCCCTTCAGTCTTTAGTACAGCCATGGTTTCGTGATCCGTGAACAGTGAACAGTAAACAGTTATCTGTTGACCATAGACAATTGACTATTGACTTTTAAAAGTCTCTTAATGAAAAATATTGGTCCATAGCCTACAGTCATTTCTCTCTTATTTCTACTATTCAATCCCAACATCGGTCCTTCCCTGTCTATAGTCAATGGTCTAATGACATCCTTCGTCCTTCATCCCTCGTCCTTCATCTCTCTACTCTTCTATCCTCTACTCTCTGATCTCCGGTGTCACAGACCCGCCCGACATTACAAGCTTCATCCCTTCTTCCACGGTCATTTTAAGGAACTGTATGTTCTCCTTTGGTACCACAAGAAACACGCCACTTGTCGGATTCGGCGTTGTCGGAACAAAAACATTCACGCTGCCATTTTGCATGATCTCTTTTATCTCTCCCTTTGTCGTGCCGGTAGTAAACCCTATAGAATATAAACCTTTTCTAGGATACTCTATAAGAACGACTTGTTTGAAAACCGTTTTTCCCTGGCCCATAAAAGACGAAAATATTTGTTTTGATGCGTTATATATCCTTCCCATTACCGGTACTTTAATAAGAATTCTTTCTCCAAAAGAAAAAACCCTGTTTATAAACAATATCTTCGCTCCCCATCCTATAAACGCCACCGCACATATGACAATGATGAAGATAAGACCCTTCGCGGCATAAGCATTAAGCCCCTTTCCGACGATGGGTTCAAAAGACCTCATTATAGGGTTGAGGATAACATCATTTACTTTGCGAACCAAAAAACCTATAAGAGTTGTTGTGAGGGCTAGCGGGAGAAGAAGCACTACTCCATTAAAAAAATTCAGAAGTACCTTATTCCATATCTTTTTTACGCTCATCTCTATCCCCTTTTATATCTGTTTTTTTTATCAGGAAAACAGCTGAAAAACAAGAACTGCTGTAACAATTCCCAGCAAACCGCCTAAAAGAACTTGCGACAAAGTATGTATTCCCTCGGTCAGGCGGCTTTTAGCAATAAGTATAGCCAAAAGAAGCACCAATATACTTACCAATACATTTTCCGTAAAAAGCGATACTACTGTCCAGATAGCGAACGCCACAGCGGAATGACCGCTAGGCATTCCTCCTCTTAAAAGAGGAGTGTCCTTCCTGACGATCTTCGACAATAGAACTAAGCCCACTACCCCTAAAAGAATTATAAATGTCACGTGCCAAGATGACTGTCTTATCAGGGAGAACGCACCGTCAAAAGAACTCACCGCACGTTTTACGATTAGTATATATCCTGTAACAATGGCATTCACCGCACTCACGAATACGGCCCCTGCGGCTATATCTTTTATTACTTTAGCCATAGGATGGTACTTATTATCGCTTATAAGATTTATCGTGTATTCAATGGCTGTATTGAACATTTCAGCAACCAATACGAAAGTTACCGCGAAACATAAGATCATAAACTCCGATCCGGTAACATTGAAATATATAGCCGCTATCAATGCTAGAAAACCTACGAGAAAATGTAACCTCATATTGCGTTCTTTCTGCAAAGTGTGAACTACTCCTTCTAAAGCATTGTTCACGCTTGCAAAAAAACTTTTACCGTAAATTCTTTTTGACTCTCTGGAAGATTTCATTTTCTTTAGCTTTCATTAGATCTCTCTTTTCGAGACTGGTATCTTCATATCCTAATAGATGTAATACCCCATGTATAACATAAAGCACCGTTTCTTCTAAAAACGATGTCCCATAGATCTTCGCATTATGTTTTGCTCTGTCAGTCGATATGGCAATGTCCCCCAGGAATTCGTGCTTCGTGCTTCGCGCTTCGTGATTCGAAACAATGCTTTCCCCTGCCGGGAACGCTATAACATCAGTTGCTTTGTCCTTTTTAAAATACTTGCGGTTGTATACGCGGATTCTCTGGCTGCTCATGAACGATATATTAAGTTCACAATTTTTTTTCTTTAAGCCGGCCAAGGATTCTATTGCCGCTCTATTGGTCTTCTTTAGGTCTCTTCTTATTCTTTTGTTGAGATTTTCGTTGTTTATCCGTATCGTCATCTGTCACCGTAACACTTTCATTTTTTTTAGGGTCTTCGGGATAATTTAAACGAGTATGAAAAACGCCCATGAGCACCCTTTCAAAACTTTCGGCTATTACATGCATATCTTTAAGAGTGAGATTGCATTCATCCAGCTGCCCGTCGATAAACTTGTTGTTGATTATTTTTTTTACCAAGTTCCTAATGCTCGAAGGAACGGGGTCCACCAGCGTCCGGCTGGACGCCTCGACAGAATCAGCCAAAAGTACTATGGCGCACTCTTTTGTCTGAGGCCGGGGGCCCGGATAACGAAAGCCTTCTTCTTTTATAACCGTACCTTCTTCAGCTCGTTCTATAGCCTTCTGATAAAAATAAGCTATAAGGCTGTCTCCATGATGCTGCGCAATAAAATCTATTATAGAGTTATTCAGTTTATGTTTTTTTGCTATCTCTATCCCATCTTTGACATGTTTACTTATTATCAGCGAACTCATTGAAGGCGCCAATTTAGCATGACGTGATCCCGATCCCCTTTCATTCTCGCTGAAATATTCGGCTTTGGGTATTTTTCCTATGTCGTGATAGTAGGCTCCTACCCGCGCTCTTAAACTATCGGCTCCGACGGCTTCACTGGCAACTTCCGCTAGATTCCCAACCATAATGCTATGATGATAGGTCCCGGGAGCCTCTATAGCCAATTTTTTGAGTATAGGATGATTGAGATCCGAAAGTTCAAGTAGACTTATGTTTGTAGACACTTTAAAGATATGCTCAAAAACGGGCAAAAGTCCCATAACGATAAATCCGGAAAAAAGACCGCTAGCTATGCCCCAGATCCCGTCCTTTATAAAAAAATCAACACCCATCCCATTGATCAGCCCTATACATACTATAGCCAGGAACTTGGCGACTCCCGCGATTATCCCCGCCCATAGTATCCTTGCTCTTCGGCGGGCGCCTTTTATCACGAACATTCCAACAGCACCGCCGACTATAAGAACAAAAGCCAGATTAACTCCGCCGCCTATGAGCATAGAAATGAATACGCTCACCAGTATAGTGCAAAGAAACGCCACATTGAACCCTAAAAGAAGTGTGAGCGTCATTCCCATACTGGCCATGGGAATAAAATAGCTCGGTTGAGGAGACCTCATGACAAAATCCGCTATCATGAGCATCATAAAAACGCTTAGCAGCGTCATGGAAACATTTTTCGGCTCCTTCAGAAAATTTGTCCCGGAAGTAAATGACATGTAAATAAACGCCACTAATCCCAGAAGCAGAAAAAACATCAATATCCCTATAAAAAATGCCGGAGAAGTCCCCGGGCGGAATATACTTCTGAGCTGCACAAGCTGTGCTATGTGTCTGGCGTTGACCCTTTTTCCTTTTTCTACTATAAGCTCGTTCTTTTGCACAGTCCAGCTCTTGTATATCGGTTCGATATCCTTGACGGCTTCTTCCCTTCTAAGATCCGTTCTTTCTTCGTCAAGTGTCATATTGGGCTTGAGGTACATTAAGGCTACATTTTCAGTGAACTGTCTGGTTTTGCGGTCATCTGAAAAGTATTCTAATGCGAAATCTTTAAGCGCGTCATCAAGTTCCTGGGGCTGCAAAAGATCCTCAACAGGTTTTTCTTCTGAAAGCGTCCCTTTTTCGTCGATTATTATTACTCTACCGGACCCTTTTTCTTTGATATATTCTAGATCCTCTTCATTGATATACCCTGAATCAAATGTTTTTTTAAGAACGTTCCTTGTTTTATCCTTTATGGCCACAATATCCGGATGCTGCAGAAGAGCTTTAAGTGTTTTCTCAGGGAACTCCTTTTCTATGCTTGTTTTTATAACAGCAATCTTCTCTTCGGGAGTAAGGTCTCTATCTTTTTCCGCCACAATAGCTTGAAAAAACCGGTCGGTTTCTGAAAGCGCCTTCTCTTCGGCAATCTTATCATGTCTCAACATGAACGGAACGCTGCGCGCGGCTACCTCTTTGGCTTTCCCTGTTTGAGTTTCGTCGACCTCCCAGTAATAAGCAAAGTCATAAGGAGCATAGACGTTTTTTAAGGCAATATCTCCTTCATGTACGCTCCACTGGTAGATCTGAGGACTCATGAACATGCTGACAAATACCGCCGCGATAAATACGATTATCAGCATTATCGAAATATTCTCTTTTCGCGATACAATTTCGATAATGTTTTTAGTTTTTATTGATGTTTTCATTTTTCTTCTCTGATTCGTCCTTGTACACTTCAATTATCTTCTGCACAAGCTCGTGCCTGACAACATCTTTACTTTTCGTGTTTACGACTTTTATTCCTTCAACCTTTTCCAATAAAGATCCGGCATGTATAAGTCCCGATTTCTTATGTCCCGGGAGATCACTTTGGGTTATATCACCCGTTATGACGGTTTTTGAATCAAACCCCAATCGGGTAAGAAACATCTTCATTTGGTCTTGAGTAGAGTTTTGGGCTTCGTCCATTATAATGAACGAGTCATTAAGTGTTCGTCCTCTCATATAAGCCAACGGTGCGACCTCAATCACTCCTCGATCAAGATGGTCTTTTATTATGTCCGGTTCCATCATGTCATGTAAAGCATCGTACAATGGCCGTAGGTAAGGATTTACCTTTTCATAAATGTCACCCGGTAAAAATCCCAAACTTTCACCAGCTTCAACTGCGGGCCTGGTAAGTATTATTCTGGAAACAAGTTTTTTTCGAAGAGCATTCACGGCCATAGCCATGGCTAAATAAGTTTTACCGGTACCTGCGGGACCTATACAGAAAACTATATCATGCCTTCTTATAGCATCTATATATCTCTTCTGCCCCTCACTTCTGGGAACTACATAGGCTCTTTTAGAACTAACCTCTATCTTATCCAAAAAAATATCACTTACCGGAACGGTGATATTGACATTTTTGATGGAATAATCTATATCCCTTGGTGACAAATGTCCGCCTTTTCTAATAACGGCTAAAAATTCATTAACAAGTTTTTCCGAGCTTAAAAGGCCTTCTTCATTATTGGCGACAAGCTTCAGTTCTCCAGAACTGAAAGAAGTTTTAACCTCAAAAGCTTTTTCTATCTTTTTAAGGTTCTCATCATGTTTCCCGAAAAGCACTCGGGCTTCAGAATCGTCTTTTAGACCAATTATTTTATCCATTCTTCTTCGTCTATCTCTTCTGTCTCATGGCCTGAAGCTTTACCTGAATCGTCATAAGGGGTACTTACTTCTTCTTTCATCTCTAGTGTGGTAACTTCTTGCGGTTCCGGAATACCCTTCTTCTCTTCTTCTGCAGATGAGACTTTTTTCTTTGCTTTTTCTTCGGCCAAAGCCTTTTTAGCTTTCTTTCTATCTTTTTTTGCCTTAGACCCCTCTCCGACTATTGATGACGGCAATTCTACATCTATTCCTATCATAACTCTCTCGTCACTACGCTCTTTAGAAATTATATTCTCCGGTTTGCCTGAAAGATAACCTCTGTTCCCGACAAGCTCCTGATCTACACGTTTTTTCTTGAATGTGTAAACCTCTATCCCCTTAATTATTTCTGTCCCGGAACATGCCTCACCGGACATTATAAACATCGCCATAACTGCCAAAATAACGGTCTTATACATCACATCCCCCTTTTTAGTGTCGTACCACTTAACACTTAATCCTTTATCCTTTATCCTTATTTTTTCTAAGCCTTATTCCTAATTCTCTTAATTGTTCATCATCAACCTTTGAAGGCGCATCCGTAAGTAAACATGTCCCCTTTTGCGTTTTAGGAAAAGGAATAACTTCTCTTATAGAAGAATCGTTCGTAAAAAGTGCTACTAATCTATCTAATCCGAAAGCCACTCCTCCATGCGGAGGCGGGCCATAGTTGAATGCTTCTAAAAGAAACCCGAACTTGTTTTTATATTCTTCCTCGGTAAGGCCTAAAATATCAAATATCTTTTTCTGGATCTCTCGGTCGTGTATCCTAATGCTCCCGGACCCTATTTCGCTTCCGTTAAGAACAAGATCATAGGACAAAGATCTAACCTTACCGGGTTCATTGTTTTCTATAAGGGCTTTGTCCTCTGCTCGAAACGAGGTGAAAGGGTGATGTTCTGACGCCCATCTCTTATTTTCTTTGTCATACTTGAAAAGAGGAAAATTAACCACCCATAAAAAATTGAATTTCTTATCGTCTACTAGATTTTTTTTCTTTCCTATGAGTAGCCTTAATGCTCCCAGGGCATTACAGGCAACTTCTTTAGAATCGGCAACCATAAATATCATGTCACCGGGCCTCGCGCCTGTTTTAGAACGAAATGTTTCCAAGAGTTCCGGAGAAAAGAATTTAGTTATGGCCGACGTTATCTCGTTCTCTTCAACTTTAAAATATGCGAGTCCCTTTGCTCCATAATCTGAGACAAATGAAGTAAGGTCATCTATCTCCTTGCGGCTACTTGATCCGTATCCCGGCGCGGCAAGAGCCATTATTTTCCCTCCGGAAGACGCAATATCCTTAAATATTTTAAAATCGCTTCCCGCAACATCTTCAGTAAGATCATTGAGCAAAACATCAAACCGGGTATCAGGTTTATCGCTACCGTATCGCGTGACAGCTTCTTCATAATCCATTCTGGGAAAAGGCGTAGGGATATCTATCTCTAAAACCTTTTTGAAAAGCCCCTGAAAAAGCCTTTCACATACATCCCAAATGTCTTCTTCCTCAACAAATGACATTTCCATATCAAGCTGAGTAAATTCCGGTTGACGATCGGCTCTTAAGTCCTCGTCTCTAAAGCATCTTACTATTTGAAAATATTTTTCGGCGCCGGATACCATCAGCAGCTGTTTGAATATTTGAGGTGATTGAGGAAGAGCATAAAAGCTGCCTTCATGAAGTCTTGACGGAACGAGATAGTCTCTAGCTCCTTCCGGTGTAGATTTAGTAAGCATCGGAGTTTCAACTGAGATAAACCCTTCCTGATCCAAGAAATCACTAACAAATTTATATGCCTTATGTTTTACCGTCAGCTTGCGCTGCATGGAGCTGCGTCTTAGGTCAAGGTATCTATATTTCAGCCTCATTTCCTCGGAAACATCGATATCATCTCTAACTTCAAAGGGCGGGGTGTCAGATTTTGAAAAAATATCGATTCTTTCAACTTCCACTTCTACCTCGCCTGTAGGGATCTTTTTGTTTACCGTATCCGCGGGACGCGGACTGATAAGCCCTGTGATCTTGACGCAATACTCATTCCTTAGTTCATGCGCTTCCATATGAGCATCTTTATTCTTTTCCGGATCAAAGACGATCTGAGTTATCCCATATTTATCTCTGATATCCATAAAAATTATGTCACCATGATCTCTGCGCGATGCAATCCATCCGCATAGAACGACTTTTTTACCTTTTTCTTTTAGAGTTAGCTCACCACAAGTGTGCGTCCGTATCATTTTTGTTCCCTTTCAGATCCGTTTTTTTTGTCATCCTGAGCAAGGCCAAAGGCCGAGATGACAATCTTAAGAATTTATTTTTCCGTATTGAGTAGTAGCCGGGGTTTAAACCCCGGCTACTACTCCACTCACATCGGTTCAACCTGACTCTCTGACTCTTTGACTCTTTATTTTTTCTACACATTCCCCGATCGTTAGTTCCTCTTGATCGCCGGTCTCCATATCCTTAAAGAGCACAACGCCCTTATTAACCTCTTGGTCTCCTATTATTATCACTTTCTCTCTTTTTTCTTTGTTGGCTCTTTTCATAATAGATTTGAGAGAACTAGTCGTAACTTCTATTTCACATGATATATCATGCTCCCGAAACTTTTGAACAGTTCGGAGCGCTTCAGTTAAATTTTCTTCGCCCAGCACGATAACAAGTACGCCCTTTACTATAACAGGCTTTTTTTCGTCTGAGACAGCTAAAAGCGCGCGTTCTATACCGAGCGCATATCCAATTGCGCCTACATCAGGTCCACCCATTTCTCCCGCAAGATCATCATACCTTCCTCCTGCCGCGATCGCGTCCTGCGCCCCCAAAGAAGGATGATTGATCTCAAAGACCATCCCGGTATAGTAATCAAGTCCTCTGACAAGATTATGGTTTTCTTTGAATTTTACTCCTAGCTTTTTAAGATTATCCTTTACTCCGCAATAATTTGAAGAACATTCCTCGCACAAAGAATCTGAAACTTTAGGGGCCGCCGCAATTATATGTTTACATTCCTTGTTCTTGCAATCAAGTACCCTCAAAACATTGGACGAGGTTCTCCTCTGACAATTTTCGCAAAGCTCGTCTTTCTTTTTAAGCAAAGCTTCTTTTAGCATCTTTTTATACTTTTCTCTATCATCAGAGCACCCCAAAGAATTAATATTTAGTTCAGCTTTTTCTATCCCCGCGCTATCAATAACAGACATAGCATTGGTAATAAGCTCGACATCGTAACAGATGCTGCCCTTCGGTACCCCGATCATTTCGGCGCCTATCTGATGAAACTGTCTCAATCTTCCTTTTTGGGGCCTTTCACTGCGAAACATCGGTCCAATATAGAACAGTTTCGAAATATTATTTTCTTTGTCTAGTCCCCTCTCTATGAACGCTCGTATTACAGAAGCTGTGCCTTCAGGTCTTAACGATATTTCTTTTTCGCTCCGGTCCTTGAGAGAATACATTTCTTTTTCGACAATATCCGTATCTTCTCCAATACTTCTGGTAAACAAAACAGTTTCTTCAAGAATAGGTGTACGTATTTCAGTAAATCCAAACATACGAAAAACTTTACGCGCACTTTTCTCTACCATATAAAAAGCCCCGGCTTCTTGCGGGAGAATATCCGGCATACCTCTCAATGATCTGTATGTGTTGTTTTTGCTTTTCTTTTTCATATGTGCCCGCCTAATACCTTTTTTACACTTTAGCTGACGGATCTTCTTCAACATCGATCTTCATCTTCATACCGGCCTTGAAAGAGACCACTTTCTTATCGGGAATAGAGACTCCTTCTCCCGTACGGGGATTACGCCCCATTCTTCCCTTTCTTGTTTTGACTTTGAATATGCCGAAATTTCTGAGTTCGACTTTTTTCCCGTCTGACAAGCTATTGGTTATGATATCGAAGGTACGCTGAACGACCTCTTTAACATCGACTTGTTTCATCCCGGTGTCATCTGAAATCTTCATTATAATATCTTTTTTAGTCATATCTTCCTCCCTTTTTTATACGTTTCTAGTTTATATGTTTATCAATAAGTGCTTATGCTATCATGGGTTATGTTTAATGTCAATAATAAGGGCTGCTTTTCTCAATAAAAAAGGCTCCTCAAGCTATATGCCTTTGTCCTTACCCTTTATCTGGTAAGGAATTTAATATTCCCTGTCCCTACCAAAGGTTCTACAGCATCTATAAGATCATCTGTAGGGCGTACGAAAAGATCCTTGTCGGCAGAAAGACGTATCTTACGTCCTTCTGGAGAGATAAATTCGATAAAGAGCGGAGTATCCCCTTTGAACCTGGCAATTATCCTTTTAATACTGACCATCATAGTTTCTTCTAAACCCGTTGTAGACAGTTTTACAAGCACAGCTTTAGTGAACTTCTCTTTGACTTTCTCAAGAGGTATTATGTCTTCCGCTACAAGCTTAGGTTCTTCTTCTCTTAAATTCAAACGTCCGTGTATATACACAAGATTATCTGCTTTAACAAGTTCCATAGTCTTTCTGTAAGTTTTAGGAAAGACCAAGACTTCCATAAAGTTGTCTAAATCTCCAAAATTTACGATAGCCATCTTTTCGGCTTTCTTTCTGGTAACTGTTATCTTTGCTTTGTTTATTATTCCCCCAATAAGGACCTCTTGTCCATCGGTCATGGAAGCAAGCTCGGATATCTTTGCAGTCGAGTAAGCATTGAGAAGTCTTTCAAACCTAGCTAAAGGATGTTTGGTTATATAAAACCCCAACATCTCTTTTTCGTTCGCGAGAAGCTCATTTTCCGGCCATTCAGGAATATCCGGCAGGCTATGAAAATTTTCTTTAAAACTTTCATCGGCATTCGCGTCGTCAAAGAAAGACATTTGTCCGAGATTCCTGTCTTTGTTAGCCTTAGCGGCCATCCCAAGCACTTTATCCAGAACAGCCATACCTTGAGACCTGTACGCACCGGTAGAATCGAAAGCTCCGCATTTTATGAAGCTTTCCACTACTTTTCTGTTAACAGCTTTCTGGTCGACCTTAAGAACAAAATCATATAAAGATTCAAACTTACCGTTATTTTGTCTTGCGCTTATTATCGAACCGGCTGCCCCTTCTCCTACATTCTTCACAGCGGATATACCGAACCGTATGCCCTCTCCAACAACGGTAAAATCCTTAAAACTTTCATTTACATCCGGAGGAAGTATGTCTATCCCCATCTGCACGGCATCGTTTATATAGTCAGATAATTTGTCGGAATTATTTTTTTCTCCCGTCAAAAGTGCTGTCATGAATTCTACTGGATAATTGGCTTTTAGATACGCTGTCCTATAACTTATCATTGAATAAGCCGCCGAATGAGATTTATTAAAACCGTATCCGGCAAAATACGCGATAAAATCCCATATTTTTCCCGCAGTGATCGCATCAACTTTATTCTTTTTGGCGCCATCAAGAAATTTGCCCTTAAGAGCCTGAAGAGCTTCCTGTATCTTTTTCCCCATTATTTTACGCACATTATCGGCTTCGGCCATACTGAATCCCGCCAGAGTCGAAACTATTTTCATTACTTGTTCCTGGAACACTATGATGCCGTAAGTATCTTTCAATATGGGTTCTAAGGCCGGATGATCATATTTCACTTCTATATGTCCCTGTTTTCTCTTTATGAACTCGTCGAGCATCCCGCTTCCCATGGGACCCGGCCTGTAAAGAGCAAGGATAGATATAAGGTCTTCGAATCTTTCCGGTTTTATCTTCCTCAAAAGATCTCTCATCCCGCTGGACTCAAGCTGAAATATACCGGCTGTCTCGGCACGGGTCAAAAGCTCATAAGTAGCCTTATTTTCAAGGGAGATGTTATCGATATCTATATTCTCTCCTCTTGTGCGCTGAACTATTTTTATAGTGCGGTCAATAACGGTCAAGGTCTTAAGACCCAGAAAATCCATCTTAAGCATCCCGATCTTTTCCAAGGACTTCATCGCGTATCCGGTGACTATTTGGTCGTCAGAAGACTTAAATAAAGGAGTCCGTTTCTGAAGCGGCTTATCTGATATTACGACGCCCGCAGCATGTGTAGACGCATGCCGGTTAAGCCCTTCCAAGCGCCTTGAAGTATTTATCAGTTGCCGGATAACAGGATCTTCTTCGTATTTCGCTTTTAGTTCCGGTTCTATCTCAAGTGCCTGCTTCAAGGTTATCCCGGGATCGTTCGGTATCAGCTTTGCAATCCTATCCACATCGGCATAAGGTATGCCCATTACTCTGCCCACATCCCTTACAACGCCTTTTGCCATCATGGTACCGAATGTGATTATTTGAGCTACGTTCTCTTTGGAATATTTTTCCACGACATAGTCTATTACGTCGCCTCTTCTTTCATAACAAAAATCTATATCTATATCAGGCATACTTACCCTGTCGGGGTTAAGAAACCTTTCGAATATCAGCCCGTACTTGAGAGGATCTATGTCCGTGATCCCCAGAGCGTAACTTACAATACTACCGGCGGCAGAACCTCTCCCGGGCCCTACCGGTATACCTTGCTCTTTCGCATGATTTATAAAATCCCATACGATGAGAAAATAACTTGTATACCTGCTCGCTTTTATTATCTTTTTCTCGTGTTCAACTCTTTCCGTTATCTCAGGAGTTAGGCCTTTATATCTTTTCTCTATGCCTTCTTTTACCAGCTTATCAAAAAAGGCCTCGTTTTCCCATCCTTCCGGAGCCTTAAAATGAGGGAGATGCAATTCGCTAAAATCAAGTTCTAAATTACATTTATCAGCTATCTTTATGGTATTTTTAATAGCCTCCGGGACAGGAGAGAAGGCTTCCTTCATTTCGTCAGGAGATTTAAAATACATCTGATCGGTCTGGAACTTCATGCGATTATCGTTATCTAATGTCGTTTGCGTCTGAACGCAAAGAAGAGCGTCATGCGCTTTGGCATCTTCCTTCTCAAGATAATGCACATCACTTGTAGCCACTAACTGCAAGCCCATTTCTTTTGCGAGTTTTATGGCGTCATCATTGAGTTTATACTGCTCTTTTATACGATTATCCTGTATTTCCAGATAAAAATCATCTTTACCAAAAATGTCGACATATTCCTGCGCGGATTTTTTGGCTTCATGCCACTGATCGGACATAAGAAAATGGTTTACTTCCCCTTTCATGCAAGCTGACATCGCGATAAGTCCCTTACTGCATCTTGCAAGAACCTCTTTATCAACTCTCGGTTTATAGTAGAACCCTTCTAGGTATCCAAGCGAAACTATTTCCATGAGATTTCGATACCCGGTAAGATTTTTGGCTAGAAGAACAAGATGATATGCGGCTCCCTTTATACCATGACTGGTTTTATCGAACCGGCTTTCCGGAGCAACATATATTTCACAACCTATAATGGGTTTTATACCTTTGGCCTTGGCTTTTTCGTAAAATTCTATGGCACCGAACATGTTCCCATGATCAGTAATAGCACAAGCCGGCATGTCATATTTTATGGCAAGATCAAGAAGCTCTCCGAGACGGCAAGCACCGTCTAGAAGACTGAATTGAGTATGTACATGTAAATGTACAAAACCTGAATTAGAATTTGTCATATTTGAATTTATTGCATTTGTGAAGTTTGTTGGGTTTGTTGAGATTATAAAATTTTATATTGTCATCCCGAGTGAGCGCCAGCGAATTGAGGGATCTTTCTTCTTCTCATTAAGATCCCTCCACTCACTACCTGCCGGCAGGCAGGCGTTCGGTCGGGATGACAAATCTGCCTCTCTAGCTCTTCAACCTAAAACCTAGAACCTGTTACTTCCTCTTCATCCCTACACGTTGAGCGCTCTGATATACTTTACCTTCCGTCTGAATCGAAGGAGCGATTATCATTCCTACGCGCTGCATCTCGCGTATATTACTTGCTCCGAGATTCCCCATACTGGTCGCCAACGCTCCCATCAAGTTCTGGGTTCCGTCATCCAATCTTGCCGGCCCGTATAAGATCTCTTCCAATGTACCAGTAGTGCCTACATGTATACGTGTACCTCTGGGGAGAGAAGGATGCGGCATAGCCATTCCCCAATGATCTCCTTTACCCGGAGCTTCAGTTGCTCTGGCAAAGGCGTTCCCCAGCATAACCGCATCAGCTCCCGCAGCAAACGCTTTACATACGTCTCCTCCGGTAGCCATTCCGCCGTCAGTGATTATAGGTACATATCTGCCTGTTTCTTTATAATGAAAATCTCTGGCCGCGGCACAATCACAAGTCGCCGTGATCTGCGGCACACCTATACCGAGAACGCCCCGCGAAGTACATGCCGTCCCGGGACCTATACCTACAAAGATACCCTGACATCCTGTTCCCATTAAAGCTAAAGCTACATCATAATCGACACAATTCCCTAAAAGAACCGGGATCTTCATCTCCTTACAAAAATCATGAAGCTCAAGAGGTTCATATTCACTGGATTTATGCTGGGTACTGATGACAGTAGATTGAATAATAAAAATATCACACCCCGCGTCACGCGCGATCGGACCGAATTCACCCGCTACTTGAGGATTACAGCTGACTATCGCCGGAACTCCGGCGGACTTTAATTCTTTGATCCTTTTGGTTATAAGCTCTTTCTTTATAGGAGCTGAATATACATCCTGTATGATCTTAGTGGATTCTTTAGCGTCACATGTTACGATCTTTTCTATGGCTTTGGAGGGATCCTCATATCTCGTGGCTACTCCTTCAAGATGCAGAACAGCTATTCCCCCGAGCTTACCCATAGCTATAGCAAAATTAACGTCTACTACCCCGTCCATGGATGAGGCCATTATGGGAACCTGAAACTCAATACCGCCTATCTCACAACTTACATCCACATCGTTAGGATTTATAGTTAGATTACTCGGAACCAATGCAACTTCGTCAAACCCATAACTCCGCCTGGCTTTACGTCCTTTTCCAACCCACATTCCCATAATTTCCTCCTGTAAAAATTCTTATCCCCGAGAAGACGGGAATATATAAAATATATATGTATAAAGATTTGTATATAATACATAAGCGGGTCTCCTTTGTCAAGAGACTATTAGCGAACGCTTATACTGGGCATAAGTCCTTTTATTATAGTAACTTATATTAAAAAATTTTAAGGTGTGAAAAGGTGTTTTTTGTTAGGAAAGTTGGAAAAGTTTTCTTATCGTAAGTTATTTATTCGTAAAGCTTTAAGAAGCCTGGCTCTCGGCTCTTTCATGCTGCTTCCTGTATCCCCGCCATTTCATTTCTCCGGCGACGCCTTGGGCTATATTGGTGAGATGATCCCCGATCTTTTCAAGATTATCAATAAAATCCATAAAGACCACTCCGGACTGTATATCGCAAGACTTTTCACTTAAACGGTTTACATGAGATTTTTTAAGTTCAATTTGAAATCTATCGATCTTTGCTTCTCTTTTGAGAACGCTGCTTGCAATATCAGTATCATTTTTCTTTAGAGCTTCACTCGCGGCGATCATCATGCTATTCAGTTCATTCCACATTAAAGTTAATTCTTTAACTGCTTCAGCACTAAAAAGAAGTTTCTGTTCAATTTTTCTTTCGGCAAGTTCTACAATATTTTCGGCATGATCCCCTATTCTTTCAACATCATTAACAGTATGTATAAGAACGGGTAATTCTTCAGATTCTTCTTCAGCAAGAGTTCTCTGCGAAAGTTCTACTAGGTACTGCGTAATTTCAGATTGCAGGTTATCTATTATTTCTTCGAGGGCTCCTACTTCTTTAGCACTTTTAAGATCGTTCTCAATAAAAGTTTTAACAGCGTAGGCTGTAGATTTGGCTGCAATATCCAACATTCTCACGGCCTCTCTTCTAGCCTGCTCCATAGCTATTGGAGGAGTGTCCAGTAGATGCTTCTCTAAATATTGAGGTCCCATTTCAATAGAATCTTTTCTTTTAGGTACAAGAAAAACACTTGCCTTCTCAAGCAGTCCTACAAAGGGAAGAAAAACAGCAGTGTTTATCACATTGAACATGCTATGAGAAACAGCTATATAAAACATAACTGTTGTTGCGGAAAGTTTTACAGGAACGATAAAAGCTACCGCTCTTTCAAATAGTCCTATATAGACAAAAAACAGCATGTAGGCGGCGCCTATTGTATTGAACAATGTGTGCGACATCGCGGCCCGCCGGGCCGATATTGTCCCTCCCACAGCAGCTAATTGAGCGGTAATCGTCGTACCTATATTGTCCCCTATCATTATCGGTATTGCAGCTGGGAAACTTATTATTCCATTAAATGCCATTATTTGGACTATAGCTATTGTAGCGCTGGAACTTTGCAGTACTACAGTAAATATCATGCCTACCAAAACACCCATTAGCGGGTTGTCGCTAAAGGAAAGAAACATCTCTTTTACATACGCACTCTCTTTAAGCGGCACGAAGGCATCTTTCATAAAATCAAGTCCAAGGAAAAGCATCCCAAAGCCCATGAGCACTTGTCCCCAAAACTTTGTTTTCTTGCGCCTGGCGAAACTGTTTATTGCAAACCCTATACCAATGGCGGGAAGAGCGTATTGAGTAACTTTAAAAACCGACATGGAAGATACTAGCCATGCAGTGAAAGTCGTACCAATATTGGCACCCATTATAACGCTTATAGCCTGCTTAAGACCCAAAAGACCCGCGTTTACAAAACCTACTACCATAACAGTAGTAGCGCTTGAAGACTGGACAAAACAGGTTATCCCCGCTCCAACTAAGATTCCTATGATTGGCAGTTTAGTTACCGCGGAAAGAATAGATTTAAGACGTTCACCGGCTATTTGCTTAAGACCTTCCGACATTAGTTTCATGCCGAAAAAGAATATCCCCAGTCCACCGATGAGCATGTATAGCATCTGTAAATTCATTGAGTTTTTTATAGTAAATTTTTAGTGTGAGAAGTTCAAAATTAGTTCGATCAAATTCAGGCTTAAGTTAACATGAAGTTTTATATATGTCAATAGAAATAGAGCCTATTTTCTACGTCCCTATGCGTACATTTCGAAAATATCCGTCAATCGTCGCCATAGCAGCCAGTGAAGCAAGATAACTAGTCTTGGGATTATCCGGAGACGGTACGTTCTCGGTCCGCATAAGAAAATTTCCGGCATTACTCTCAACTGTTATCTCATGCGTATTCTTACTATAAGCGGGTGAGACGACTATTTTAACCAAAGTCGCATCGGGTCCCAGCCCTGCAAGAGAAATAAGAGCGGAAACATTTATATTTTTGGGGAATCCCTTCATAGCTTCGGACGCGCTTCCCTTAAAAATTACGGTCTCTTCCTTTATCTCATCAAGTGCTATACCTTTTTCCAAAATAAAGGGCGCACCGGTTAAAGCTTTTGGAGGTTTCCTTGTAGTGAGTCTTACCGAAGTTATACCAGATATTTTAGCAGCCTTCAGAGCATCTATTCCAGCAACCGCTCCGGAAGGAAGCATTATCTTTATCCCTTTTTGTTCGGCCTCATCAAGCAAACTTTCCTGCCCAAGCAATCCACCTATACTCATAAATATCGCGTCTTTCTCGGCATCTATGACCCCTTTTAAAACATCACCGGCAGCGGAAGCTGAAGCGGCTTCTACTATGAGATCCGAATTTTTTATCGCATCTTTCATATCTTTCGCTATTTTAGAACCTGTAATAATACTGGAAAGTTTTTGCGCGCATGAGGCGTCTTGATCATACAAAAGAACGGGCCCAACCTTTCCCTTAAATTTCTTTTCAATATACCCGCCTATTGCCGTACCTATGGTCCCGCATCCGATAATAGAAATCTTTTTCATCAGCTTGTCACCTCTAACATTCTTTCAAGTGTTTTACGGGCTTTCTCCGCGATATTCTCAGGAACATCTATTTTATATACCATTTTCTCTAAAGATCTGGCGAGCCATCCAAGCGTTGTCAATTTCATATTAGCGCAGATAAACTGATCAGTCGGAACGTGAAATATTTTTTCCGGGCTATCACGCTTGAGCCTGTAGATTATACCTATCTCTGTTCCTATTATAAAATCTTTTTTAGAAGATCCCGCTACATGTTTTATCATGGCAGCTGTGCTTCCGGTAAAATCTGAAAGTTCCAAGACTTCTTTACGGCATTCGGGGTGAGCAATAAACTCCGCATCCGGATATAGCTCTTTTGTTTTAGCGACCTCATCTTTTGTAAGCCTCATATGTACAACGCAGTAACCATCCCACAATATTATCTCTTTTTCCGGAACATGCTCGGCAACATATCGGCCGAGATTCTTATCCGGAACGAATATGATCTGTTTTTCTTTTAGTGACTTTATTATCTGCACAGCATTTGAAGATGTGCAGCATATATCACTCTCCGCCTTAACGCTTGCCGTAGAATTAACGTAACAGACTACCGCGGCTTCAGGATACTCCTTTTTCTTTTCCTTTAGCTTTTCTACTGTAGCCATATCAGCTAAAGGACAACCCGCTTCTTCCACCGGAAGGAGTACCGTTTTCTCGGGACTAAGCATATAAGCGCTTTCTGCCATGAATTTTACTCCGCAAAATACTATAAGATCCTCTTTAGCTCTGGTAACCTCTCTTGCCAAAGCGTATGAATCTCCCGTTATATCAGCAATCTCCTGTATCTCATCTCTCTGATAGTTGTGCGCGACTATCAGCGCTCCCTTTTCCTTCTTGAGAACCGCTATCTTGTGCATAAGATGTTCTTTGTACTTGGCATCAAATTCAGGTTTTCTATACATAGTACCCCTTTTTTGTGTTAACTCTCCTGTTACCTTGTAGAATCAAAAATAAGGACACGGGGATATCTTTTAGCAGGATTTTATACTCCTACAGAAAAGGTGTCCCCGCTAGGTCGTACCTATCAACATATTATCTATAAGCCTTGTTTTACCCACAAAAACCGCTACCGCAACTAGTGCTTTCTTTTCAACCTTATTTATAGGTTCGAATTTTTCTGTATCCAGGATCTCTACATAATCTATCCGAATATCTTTTTGTTCCTCAAGTATCTCTTTTATGGAGCTCTTCAGGTTCTTTGTCTCTTTTTCTCCGGAAGACGCGAGCTCTTTGGCACTTTTTAGACTTCTGAAAATATTTAATGCTTGAGTTCTTTCCTCTTGAGACAAATATACGTTTCGGGAACTCATTGCCAAGCCGTCTTCTTCCCTTACTATAGGCATTATCCTGACGTCTACTGAAAGGTCCAGATCTTTCACCATTTGTCTTACGAGAAAAGCTTGCTGCGCGTCTTTTTGACCGAAATAACTTTTGTCAGGCCTGATAATATTAAAAAGCTTAGCTACTACAGTAGTCACGCCTCTAAAATGCCCGGGACGTCTTGCTCCGCAAAGAATCTTTGAAGCCGGCCCCTTATTCTCAACAAAAGTATCAAACCCCTCGGGGTACATCTCTTCCTCTTGAGGAAGAAAAAGGATATCTACATTTTCTTTTTCTAAAAGCTTCTTGTCCCTTTCTATGTCTCTTGGATATGTACCAAGGTCCTCCCCGGAACCGAATTGCGCGGGATTAACGAAAATGCTGACGACGACTTCGTCACATTCTTCTCTTGCGGCTCTAACCAGACTCATATGCCCTTCATGAAGATAACCCATTGTAGGGACAAGACCTATAGTCCTTTTTTCTTTTTTAGCTTCTTGCGAAGCGTCCCGCATCTCTTTGATAGTTTCTATGGTTTTCATATGATGGTTCGCATTTGCATATGATCTCGTTTGTTTGTGTTCTCGTTTAAGGACGTCAAACGTTTTGTCTATGTTTCTTGTAAAGCTTTGTTATTATGCCGTTTTGTAAGAAAGTGCCGTTTAGTTGATTGTTCTCCTACTTAAAACGTTTGCAGCAAAAGTACCTTTTTCTGCATCTGTTGTGTTCTTTTTTACGTGGTGTTAAGATTCGGTTGTTTTTTCACTTTCGTTTCTTTGCCCCTTGTATAGCTCGCTAATCGTTTTTCCTATAGCAGGGTGCACAGCTTCCGGGGCTATTTCCGAAAGGCCCCTCAATACAAAACTTCTTTCATGCATTCTAGGATGGGGCACCACAAGGCCTTCCGTTTCTATAACCTCGTCATCATAAAGAAGGATATCTATATCTATTACTCTGGGAAAGTTCTTTTTCTCGGAAGGAACTCTGCCAATTTCTTGTTCTATATTTTTCAGTATCCTAAGTAAGTCCTTAGGCGGAATTTCAGTCCTGATCCCGACTGTTCCGTTGATATAATCTTCTTGAGGAGGTCCCCCAACAGGCTTTGTGCAATAAAGCTCCGACTTACTATCAAGGCGTATTCCTTCAATTTTCGCTAGTTTTCTTATAGCCCGTTCACAATTTTCTCGTTTGTCACCAAGATTAGATCCTATACCCAAGTATGCGATAGCCATATTTAAATCCGGGTTTCGGGTCCCGGGTCCCGGATCACTATTTAAAGAATACCTTCTTAATACGTGCAACTGCTTCCTTAAGCTGCTTGGGTCCAACGGTCATGGCCATACGTATATATCCTTCACCGCTTTTCCCAAACCCGTTACCGGGTGTCACTATTATGTCGGCTTTTTCTAACATATCTTTTGCAAGCGAGAACGAATCATAGTTCCCAAAAACAGGCGCCCATAAATAGAAAGTAGCTAAAGGCGCTTTGACGTCCCATCCCGCTTCTTTGAGGCCTTCCGCCAGAACATTCCGTCTTTCAGTATAAATCTTGTTCATGGTCTCCTTGACCTGGTCGGCATGTTTTAGCGCTTCTATAGCAGCTATCTGAACAGCAGTAAATATGCCGGAGTCTATATTAGCCTTTACTTTGCCTAATCCGTTAAGCATCTCAGCATTCCCTACAGCCATACCTACTCTCCAACCCGTCATATTGAAGGTTTTAGAAAGAGAATGGAATTCTATCCCCACTTCTTTAGCTCTATCTATCTCAAGAAAACTCATGGGCCTGTATCCATCAAAACTCATTTCGGTATATGCCGCATCGGAACATATCATGATATTGTTCTCCCGCGCAAATTTAACGGCCTTTTCATAAAAGGCTTTATCACATACCGCGCCCGTAGGATTGTTAGGATAATTCAAATGCATTAATTTACATCGCTTTGCGGTATCTTTATCTATAGCATCGAGATCCGGCAGGAAATTATTCTCTTTTAAAAGCGGCATGAAATGCGCTTTTCCTCCGGCGAATATCGTACCGGAAGTATACGGAGGATATCCCGGATCCGGAATCAACACTTCGTCTCCCGGATTAATGAAAGCTAACGGAACATGAGCTATACCTTCTTTTGAACCTAAAAGCGGTAAGACTTCAGTCGCAGGATCAAGATCAATACCGAACCTTTTCTTATACCACACGGCCATTTCTTCTCTAAGCGCGCTAAGGCCCCTGTTCAGCGCATACTGATGAGTAGACGGATCTTGAACAGCTTCTTGAAGTTTTTTGATAATAATGTCCGGTGTCGGAGTATCAGGATCGCCAACTCCTAGATCTATTATTGGACGCCCCTCGTTTATAGCTTTCTGTTTAGCCTTATCTATTTCTTCAAACAAATAAGGCGGTAACTGTTTTAATCTTTCCGCATAATCTACTTTCATCTTTTCTTATCCTTTCATATTTTGCATAGCTCATAGAGCATAGCACATATTTGTCATCCCGAGTGACTTCTGCGAAACTTTAGCGAAGCAGAGGAATCGAGGGATCTTTTTTATTTTTACATAGATCCCTCCACTTCCTCATTACATTCGGTCGGTCGGGATGACAAGAGAGTGCAAATTGCATATCAGTCAATCTTCCGGTGACCTGGTAATCCGGTAACTGGTGCCTTCTTCTACCCTCTACCCTCTGACTTCTATCCTCTATACCTAAAGTCCTAATACGTCGGCCATAGTATAAAGTCCGGGAGCTTTTCCCGCAACAAATTTAGCAGCTTTAATTGCGCCTTTTGCGAAAACATCACGGCTTTTCGCGTCATGCCGGATCTCAATATTTTCATATTCACCGTCAAAAACTATACCATGATTACCTATAACTTCACCTTCTCTGAAAGCCTCTACGGGAACATCACGTCCTGTAGACTCTTTTATTTTCTGCGCTATCATCTTAGCCGTTCCTGAGGGAGAATCTTTCTTATGAACATGGTGAGTTTCATCCACTTTAATATCAAAATCTCTGCCAAGTACAGCTGCCATTTCTTTGACTATTTTGAACACTAAATTTACACCTATGGACATGTTTGGAGAAAAGACTATTGGAATCACCTTAGAAGCTTCTTTTATCTCCTCTTCTTCATCTTTACCTAGCCCTGTAGCACATATCACCATAGGAAGGCCTTCTCCTTTGCATACTTTAAGATGTTCCATAGTCGGCTCAGGAAGAGTAAAATCTATAAGGCAGTCTGCTTTACCGAAAATGTCAGCAATATCTGAACTTACCTTAACTTCGGGACACTTTTCTTCACCCAATACGTCTTTCATATTCTTACCTATGTCGGGCGAATCTTTTCTCTCAAGAGCGCTAAACCCTTCGACTTCGGGATCAAGACACACTTGACGAGCCGTCATCTTTCCCATCTTTCCGCATGCACCTGCTATGCCTATAATCATGTTCATCTCCTTGTTTCGTATAGAGTATAGCGTATAGAGGGTTAACCGACCGATGCTCTAACAAAGGTGGATGGGAAAATAGGGTATCGGTCAATATAACGCTATACGCTATACTCTATACTCTATACCAACTTATACTTCTTAAGTACTTCTCTTAACTTATCGCTTCCGTCAGACGTCATCTCACACATAGGAAGCCGCCATTCTTCTTTGAGTAGACCCATCATTCCCATAGCTGTTTTCACGGGAATTGGATTAGTCTCTATAAACATCGCGCTGCACAAACCCGCTATCTCATAGTGGACCTTACGGCTAAGTTCTTCGTCCCCATTCAGATATGCCTGCGTGAGTTTGTGAACCTTCTCGGGAATAATGTTAGCAACTACGCTTACAACACCTTTGGCGCCTACCGACATAAATGGTAATGTCAAAGAGTCGTCCCCACTCATTACCGTGATGTCGCAAAGAGCCAGAATATCGGTTACCTGCTGAACGCTCCCCCCGGCTTCTTTTATGGCGACTATATTCTCTATTTTATTCAGTCTGGCAACCGTCTCGGGCGTAAGCGATATTCCCGTACGTGAAGGCACATTGTAAAGCATTATAGGGACGCCTGATTCTTTAGCTATCTTTTCATAATGCCTGTACTGCCCTTCCGGCGTAGGCTTGTTATAATACGGAGTTATAACGAGCGCGGCGTCACATCCCGACTTTTTGGCGCTTACAGTAAGCTCTACAGCTTCGGCTGTATTGTTCGATCCTGTACCCGCTACTACAGGTATCCTTTTATCCGCTGTTTCAACAGCTATTTTTATCAATCTCTTCTGCTCGGACATATTCATAGTAGCGGCTTCACCCGTACACCCGCAAGGCACTATACCGTCAGTCCCTTTATCTATATGAAATTCTATGATTTCCCTGAACTTTTTTTCGTCAATTTTTCCGTCTTTGAACGGAGTAACAAGTGCTACATAAGAACCTTTAAACATGATCAATTCCCCCTTTTTCTTTATCTCTCTTCTAACGATGTTTTAAAACTTATATTTTCCCTTCCCATGCTAAAGCGGCTTCACCCTCCAGGTAAACGTCATATATCCTGTTTCCTTTTTTTTCATAATACACTTTGAGAACCTCTCCGCTTTTGGTCAAAAGGCTCACCGGACTCGTAACCTGATCTAGTAGCCCCAGAGTAACAGCAGTCGCTACTGTTCCGGTTCCGCATGCCAAAGTCTCTTCTTCGACACCTCTTTCATATGTCCGTATCATCAGTCTCCCGTCTTCTTTTTCCCCCACAAAATTAGCATTTGTACCATCGGGCTCGAACATGGTATGCCTGCGTATCTGCCTGCCGACATTGTGAACATCATATGTTTCTATATTGTCTACAAGATGCACAACATGCGGCACTCCCGTATTCAGGTAATGTACCTTCATGAGACTTTTTCCTATACCCAGATTTATATCAGTCTTTATATCTTTGGGTTCACTCATTTTTAGTTTTACATTGTTACCCTTTACCGATGCCGATATTATTCCGGCTCTCGTTTCTATATCAAGTTCTTCCCCAAGTCCGAATTTAGACGCGTAAACCGCACTGCATCTAGCTCCGTTCCCGCACATATCCACTTCAGATCCGTCCGGATTGATAATACGCATCTTGAGATCCGCTTTGTCTGATCTTTCCAAGACAAGTATCCCGTCCGCGCCTATGGATATCCGTCTTGGGCACAGCTCAATGGCCATTTCCGAATAATTAATATCTTTAGTGCTAAGCTCTCCGCTTAAATTATCCAGAATAATAAAATCATTACCGCTAGCTACGGCCTTAGTAAAACATAAATTATATTTTCGGTCCATGATTCTCCTATCACTGCTTACTGTTTATTAACTCGACCCTTATTTCCACAACTGTAGCTGGGGTTTAAACCCCAGCTACTGCTTCATTCCCACACCGGTCATTCTCTATCTATAGTCTGTGGTCTATTGTCTACAGTCTTTCTCCGCCATTCACTGCTTACTGTTCACTGTTTAAATTCCTTAATTATTTTCTCTCCTCTTACCAGATCCTTATAAGTCTCTGCTTTCCGTACAACTTTTATTTCTCCGTTAAGAGCCAGAAGCTCCGCCGGACGGGGCCGCGAGTTATAATTAGATGCCATAGTAAACCCATATGCTCCGGCGCTCATAACCGCCAGATATTCTCCCGTCACAAGTTCGGGTAACTTTCTGTCAAGCGCCAGATAATCACCGCTTTCGCATATTGGACCCACAACATCATACTTACTTTCTTCTGAGTCTCTTTCATTAACAGGCTTTATCTCGTGATACGCCTCATAAAGACTGGGTCTTATGAGGTCGTTCATCCCGGCGTCCACTATCGCAAATTTCTTTCCCGTAGATCCCGTTTTTATGTATATGACTTTGCAGACTAAAATACCGCTATTCCCCATAATAAACCGGCCCGGTTCGAGTATCAATTTAAGCCCCTTACCTCTTACCAAAGGCACGATAGCTTCCGCGAAATCTTTTGCGGAAGTAGCTTTTTCTTTATTGTACACTATTCCGAACCCGCCCCCGATATTAAGCCACTCTATATCAATGTTCCCTTTATCAATAAACTCTAACACTTTTTTCAGCGCGGTAACGAACGGCGCTATTTCAGTTATTTGTGATCCTATGTGAACATGTATGCCTTTTAAGAAAACATGCGGATACTTATTAGCATTATCGAAGATATCTTCAGCAGTTTTCAGGTCTATCCCGAATTTTTTCTCTTTTGTACCGGTAGTTATGTAATCATGCGTGTCCGCCTTAACATCAGGGTTGATACGTAGGGCTACCTTTACCTTTTTTTTGAGTTTCCCTGCTATCGTGTCTATCATTATAAGTTCCGGTAAAGATTCTACATTGAAGAACAGTATCCCCTTCTGTATCGCATTCTTAACTTCCTCTTCCGTCTTACCAACACTGGCATACACTATTCTTTCCGGAGGACACCCTGCCTTCAGTGCTTTATAGAGTTCTCCTCCTGAAACTATATCAAGTCCTGCCCCGGAATCAACAAGCGCTTTGCATATGCTTAAGTTGGAATTTGATTTCATCGAAAAACATATCAAAGGATCCATTTCGCTAAAGGCTTCTTTTATCTTGCTAAAATGCCACATAACGGTCTTGTAGCTGTACAGATAGAAAGGCGTAGGATATTCCTTAACTATCTCCGCTAAAGACAAATCTTCGCAAAAAAGGACGCCGTCATTGTATTTAAATTCATGCATGTCTTTTCCTTCCCCTATTTGAGTTTTTTCTTCCAGCGCACTATTTCTTTTTTGACAAACTCCGGATTAGTGCTTCCTAAAGTTTTTTTATTGCCCACGGAAGACTCCCCGTCAAGCAATCCATAAATGTCTTCTCCGAGGTGTTCTGAGTATTCTTTAAGCTCCGAGAGAGACATATCAGAAATATTCTTACCGTTATCCGCGCAATGCTTTATTATTTTTCCCACAACCCCATGCGCATCGCTAAAAGGCATTCCCTTACGTACTAGATATTCCGCAAGATCAGTTGCGTATATAAACTCATCTTCAAGAGCTCGAGACGCAGCATCTTTGTTCAAGTCTACCGTTGACATAACGCCTTTCATTATAGATAGGCTTCCAAGAATACTCTCCACGGATTCGAATAAAGGTTTTTTATCTTCCTGCAGGTCCCTGTTATACGAATGAGGCAGTCCCTTAAGAAGAACAAATACGGAATTAAACGCACCCGCTATATGAGATGTCCGTCCCCTTACAAGTTCAAGTACGTCAGGATTCTTTTTCTGAGGCATAAGAGAGCTTCCTGTACAATATTTTTCTCCTATTTGAAGAAATCCGAATTCCGGAGTTCCGTACAATATCATATCTTCACATATCCGGGATAAATGCAGCGCTATAATACCTATCACAGAAATGATCTCAACTATAAAATCCCTGTCACTCACAGAATCAATACTGTTCTCGGATATTTTCGCGAACCCTAATTTATCGGCAACAAACTTACGGTCAAGTTCAAGAGCCGACCCCGCAATGGCACCCGACCCCATAACCATGATATCCGCACGTTTCGCCGCATCGGAAAGACGCGTCAGATCGCGTTCAGTCATCTCAACATATGCCATAACAAGATGCGCAAAGAGTACCGGTTGGGCACGATTGAGATGCGTATACCCCGGCACAATAACGTCTGAGGTCCTTTCTGCCAGAAGTACCATCTCTTTTTGCAGATTTATGATGCCTTGAGTTATCTTCTCGGCCTTATCTTTAACATATAGCCGCACATCATTAACTACCTGTTCGTTTCGTGACCGTCCCGTATGCATCTTTTTGGCCGCATCGGGATTCTTTTGGGAAACATAATCCTGCACTAAAGAATGTATGTCTTCATATCCCTCAAAAGAAACGGACCCTTCCTCTACCTTCTCTAAAAGTTCATCCAAGGCATCTGAAAGATCTTTCTTTTCTGCATTCGTTATGAACCCGCACTTTGAGAGCATTTCTACATGCACCTTACTGCTCAAACAGTCGTATTTGGCCAACACCTTGTCGGTATCCAAGCTTGAAGTGAATTTCATCACTTCCGGATCGATCTCTTTTCCCGAGAACCGTCCTCCCCATAATTTTGCCATAGTAAACTCCTCATTCTAGGTTCTAGCTTTTAGGTTCTAGGTTTTGGATTTCCCTAACACCTACAACCTAACACCTATCACCTGTTACTTATACGGCATCACCCAAAGATCAATAAAACCTTTGGCCAATGATTGATCGAAAACATCTCCTTCACTGTATGTGGCCAATTCCTCTTTATACCTGGATTTTGGACTCTTCCTGCCGCATACGGTGACATTACCTTTATACAATTTTATTTTTACGTCGCCTTTTACATTCTCCTGGGTTTTATCCACAAAAGCATCTATAGCTTCTTTAAGCGGAGTAAACCATAACCCGTTATATACCAGCTCCGAATAACGCACAGCTAAACCTCGTTTATATTTTAGTGTTGCCCTGTCCAGGACAAGATCCTCCAATGCGCCATGAGCAGCATAGAGTATGGCTGATCCCGGAGCTTCATAGATCTCACGTGACTTTATTCCTACCAGCCTGTCTTCCACCATATCAACACGGCCCACACCATGAACTCCTCCTATCTTGTTAAGTTTCTTAACAAGTTCAATCGGAGCGTATTTCCTGCCGTTTATCGCACGAGGTATCCCCTTATCAAAAGAGATAGTCATGTATGCTGCCTTTGCGGGCGCTTTTTCAGGTGGAACAACGGTTACATACGTATCTAAAGGAGGTTCGATCCATGGATCTTCAAGTTTTCCGCCTTCCACACTTATTCCCCAAAGGTTTTGATCTATACTATACAGTTTTTTCTTGGTCTGATCTATCGGTATACCGTGCTTTTTCGCATAATCTATCTCGTCTTCTCGAGTCTTGAGTTCCCATTCCCGTACCGGTGCTATAACCTTTGCCGTAGGTATTTTCATGTGGAACGTAGCTTCGAACCTGACCTGATCATTTCCTTTACCCGTACATCCGTGCGCTACAGCGGTAGCTTTTTCCTTTTTGACAAAGTCTGCCATTGCTTCAGCTATTATGGGACGCGAAAGAGCGGTAGCAAGATTATATTTCCCCTGATACATCGCTCCCGTTTTCATTGCCCTGAACGCGTATTCGGTAATAAATTTCTTTTTAAGATCCGCTACTACACACTTTGATGCTCCTATACGAAAAGCCTTCGTTCGGGCCTTTTCCATATCTTGTCCCTGACCTACGTCACCCATGAAACAAATTACTTCATAGCCCCGCTCCATCAGCCATTTGATAACCACAGAAGTATCAAGACCTCCCGAATATGCAAGTACGATTTTCTTTTTCATTATATTCTCCTTAAGCTCGTCTATTATGCCGTTCTGCTTGTCTGCTATGTTGAGCTATGTTTTCTTCTATTTAAAACCTTTAAACTTTTTAACCTTTTAAACTGGTCCTGTTGTGTTCTTTTTTACGTGGTGCTATGTAATCTGTCGGAGAAAATTTGTCCTATTTTTTGCCTAAGAGTGTTAAAAGTATGGCTTTCTGAACATGCATCCTGTTCTCAGCTTGATCGTAAACAACTGATTTTTTGCCGTCTATTATGTCCGTTATCTCTTCTCCCCTATGAGCCGGGAGACAATGCATTATAATAGTGTCCTCTTTAGCGGATTTCATAAGACTTTTATTGACTTGAAATTCTTTAAAGTCTTCCAGCCTCTTTTCCCTTTCTTCTTCCTGCCCCATACTTATCCATACGTCGGTATATACGACGTCACTACCCTTAACCGCTTCATGAGGGTCAGTATATAATTCCACTTTGCCTCCCCTTTCTTTAGCGATATCCAGTGCGGAAGATAACACTTCTTTTTGAGGCTGATACCCTTGGGGAGTAACTATTTTCATATTCACTCCTGTCTTCGCGCAAACCATCAAGAGAGAATTAAGAACATTGTTCCCGTCCCCTACATACGCGACTGTTACGTTCTTCAGTGTCTTTTTCTTTTCCAGTATCGTAAAAAGATCGCTTAATGCCTGACATGGATGCTCAAGATCCGATAATCCGTTTATTACCGGAACATCTGAATATGTCGCTAAAGCGCTAACATCTTCATGTGAGAATACTCGAGCTACTATACCATCAACATACCGCGAGATTACACGCGCGACATCTTTTACTGATTCTCGTTTTCCCATCTTTATCTCACGCGGACTCAGGTACAGCACATACCCTCCAAGATTTACCATAGCCACTTCAAAGGATATCCTTGTCCTGTTCGAAGGCTTTTGGAACAAAAGCGCTAATGTCTTATCCTTAAGCGCGAGTTTCCGAGATAGCGGAGCCTTTTTAAGTTTCTTGGCAAGCTTCATAATATACAAGATCTCTTTCTCATTCATGTCTTCTATCGTTATAAGATCTTTTTTCATATTTTCTCCATTACTTTTGAAAGTTTGTCTATCGCTATATCAATCTCTTCTTTTTTAACATTTATAGGCGGCATTATCCTGAGTATATTTTTTTGTGTACAGTTTACGAGGAGTCCTTCTTTCATACATTCTTCGACTATTTTAGATCCGTCTTCGATATTTAGTTCCACTCCCAACATAAGACCTTTCCCTTTGATCTTTCCAATATACTTCGAAATATCCTTACTTTTTTTTATGCTCTCTGTCAAATACGGACCCATAACATTTACGTTCTCAAGAAGACCTTCCTCTTCTATCGCGTCAAACACGCCTAAAGCCGCCGCGCATACTATCGGACTTCCTCCAAACGTAGCCGCATGGGATCCGGGACCGAGTACATCTTTATGCTTATCCTTTATAACCAAAGCCCCTATGGGCATCCCCCCACCTAAAGATTTTGCCAAAGTAATGACATCCGGTTCTATTCCAAAATGTTGATATCCAAACATTTTCCCCGTACGCCCCATACAAGTCTGAACTTCGTCACATATAAGTAAAATATCTTTTTCCCTGCATATTTCAGCAAGGCTCCTCATATAACTTTCGCCCGCGACATTTATCCCGCCTTCACCCTGCACGGGTTCTATCATTACCGCAACTGTCTTATCACTTATCGCTGAAAGAAACGCCTCTTTATCGTTAAAGGGAATATGTTTAAACCCCTCTGGTAAGGGAGCAAACCCTTTTTTCACTTTATCCTGACCGGTAGCGGTAAGAGTAGCAAGCGTACGCCCGTGAAAAGACTTCTCCATCGTTATTATCTCGTACCGAGAAGAAGCGCTCCCGTATTTCCGGGCAAACTTTATGGCACCTTCATTGGCTTCTGCTCCGGAATTAGAGAAAAATACCTTCCCGGGAAAAGAATGCTCAATTATCTTCTTCGCAAGTTCAGGCTGATTCTCATTATAAAAGTTATTGGATACGTGGAGTATCTTTTTGAGCTGCTCCTCTATCCGGGCTATAACTTTAGGATGGCGATGCCCCGTACCGCTCACGGCCCATCCTGGAAAAAAATCCAGATACTTTTTCCCTTTCTCGTCCTCAACCCATGTCCCCTCACCTCGTGTGATGCAGAGATCCTGCCGCACGTAAGTATTAAGCACATAGTCATCGTACATTTTCTTTATCTTTTCCATATCTATTTTCACCATCCGTTACTCATGTATTATTTCGGTACCAATCCCTTTATCCGTGAATATCTCAAGAAGTAATGCATGAGAAAGAGTAGCATCTACTATATGGGACTTACGCACTCCGCCCGCAAGGGCATGGAGACATGCCTGCGTTTTAGGGACCATACCCTCTTTGATAACACCCGTCTCTATAAGATGCTTCGCGGTTTCTGCGGTCAAAGAATGAAACAGCGAAGCCGCTTCATCTTTATCCCTCATAACTCCCCTTACATTCGTTAAAACAACGAACTTCTCCGCATTTAGAGCAATAGCTAAATTTGATGCGGCTTCATCGGCATTGATATTGTACAGTTTGTTATCCGCACCTTTTCCCACAGGACAAATGACCGGGATAATATTCGTATCCATAAGACGGTTGAGTATGGTAGTGTTTATCGCTTCGACGCTACCTACAAAACCCAGATCCGGTCCTTCTTTTTTTGCTGCCTGTATCATACTGTTCTCTTTCCCGCTGAGGCCAAAAGCTTCCCCTCCAAAACCTGATATTTCATCAACAAGAGACTTATTAACGTCCATAAGGACCGAGTCGACAACACCCATTGACTTTTCACATGTAACCCTTAACCCGTCAATGAACTTGGTATCTATCTTTGACTTTTTAAGTTCCTCGTTTATATTAGGTCCGCCGCCATGAATAAGAACGGGTTTCATCCCGGCATACTTCATGAACACTATATCCTGAAGAACCATACTTCGCGCAGCTTCGTCCTGCAAAGAACTCCCGCCGTACTTTATAACGACAACCTTGCCGTAAAACTTCTTTATATACGGCAGCGCTTCAATTAGTACTTGGCTTTTTTTTATAGCTTCTTCCATGTCAGCTCCATTATCACGTCGTGTAATACGAATTAAGTGTTATATATTTTTTCGATATGTCACACGAGAAAAATTTAGCTTCCATTTTTCCTGTGTTAAGCACAACTTCTATTTTGACCTCTTTCCCTTTAAAAACCGAAGAACTTTTTCGATTAACCCGTTTTACCGTCTTTCCATTCTTAAAAAAGGTCACTCCATCTAAACTTATCTCCATCTTCTCAGGATCGAACTTCACTCCACTGGCACCGGCAGATGAAGCAATCCTTCCCCAGTTAGGGTCTCCGCCCAGAACGGCGCATTTTACCAAAAGAGAACTCGCGATAGCTTCAGAGACCTTTTTAGCGTCCCCAGCGGTCTTTGCCTTTTTAACATGAACTTCAATAAACTTTTCCGCTCCTTCACCATCAAGAACTATCATTTTAGCAAGTTCATGCGCAATACTGTTCAGGTTTTTACTAAACTTCTCAATACCCTTACCCTTCTCTCCTATGATCTTGTTTCCGGCACGGCCGTTTGCTAAAAGCATTACCGTATCGTTAGTACTCATGTCACCATCCACGGAAACCGCGTTGAATGATTGCTCGGCGCTTTTATTTAAAACTTTTTTCAAAGCCGCTGCCGATATGTTAGCATCCGTCAGGATATAGCATAGCATGGTAGCCATATTTGGTTTTATCATTCCGGCGCCTTTAGCTATTCCAACAATACTGATCTCCTTGCCTCCCAAGGTAAATTTTCGTGCGGCTATTTTACGAAACTTATCCGTGGTCATTATCCCATCTGCCGCATCGATCGTGCCGTAAGGTGAAAGACCTTTTACTATTTCTTTCATCCCTTTTTTAATAGGCCCGAGATCCAAAGCTTCGCCTATTATCCCGGTAGAGGAAACTAAAACCTCGTCTTGGTCGAGATCCAATATATCTGCCATTACCTGCGTCATCTTCTTTGCGTCTTCCAGACCGCGTTTCCCCGTCATACAATTAGCATTTCCGGAATTTATTACGACAGCGCTTACTTTCCCGTTCCTTTTAAGCTGCTCCTGGGCAAGTGTCACCGGAGCGGCTTTAACCGCATTCCGCGTAAATATAGCGGCTATCTTACACGGCTTTTCGGAATAAATAAGAGACAGATCCTTCCTTTTCTTTTTTGATCCGCAATGTATCCCATTAGCTAGAAATCCCTTGGGAAGTTTATATTTCTTCATAATTCGCCTTTGTTCTATAACCGATCTTAAAGGTCAATGGTCAATAGTCAATGGTCAATAGTCTAATCCAGCCCTTCTTTTTCGTCAAATCCGCACATAATATTCATATTCTGCACTGCCTGACCGCTGGCTCCTTTTAGGAGATTGTCGATAACAGAAACTATTATCAACGTCCCTCGTGTCACCTTTATTCCAATATCACAAAAGTTCGTATAAGCTACGTCCTTTATCTCCGGCATCTCTCCTAAAGGTTTTATCCGAACAAACGGTTCCGCAGCATATTTTTTTGTATACAGATCGTGTATCTCTTGCTCTTGCCCCATGCCTTGGTAACGGACATATATCGTTGAGAGTATCCCCCTTTTGATCGGGAGGAGATGCGGAACAAATGTTACTTCTATTTTCTTCCCGGCCTCAAGTGACAATATATGTTCTACTTCAGGCATATGTTGATGTGCATTAGGCTTATAACACTTAAAATTTTGAGCCTCTTTATCTTCACTCTCTATCTTTTCTGCTGCTTTCCTTCCTGCCCCGGTAATTCCGCTTTTAGAATCTATTGTGATGCTCCCGCCACTCTCCGAGATATCTTTGATAACAGGCAAAAGCCCCAAAAGAATACTGGTAGGATAACATCCAGGATTGGCTACAAGCTGGGCCTTCTCAATTTTATCCCGATTTAGTTCGGGCAATCCATATACGGCCTTATCCAGGTCTTTTCCATCCGCCTGATCGGTCTCGTACCACTCAGAATAGACCTTACCCGGCAACCGGTAATCAGCACTGAGATCTATAACCCTATTCCCCTTTTTAAGAAAAGCCGGAGCTATATCTTTAGACACTGTGTGGGGAAGAGCCAGGAATACTATATCGCTCTTTCCGGCAACATCGTCGATATCAAGCGCCTTATAGGGAACATCCAGCTTACCTTTAAGTTCCGGATAGAGGTCTGCTATAGATGTTTCATCCTCTACACGTGCTGAAAGTGAAGTGATCTCAACATCTTTATTTTTCAAAAGAAGTTTTATCAGCTCCTCACCCGTGTAGCTGGTTATGCCTACGATTCCTACCCTTACCATCTAGTCCTCCGTTAGTACAATGTACACAAAAATATGTACAATATTCCTACTTTTCGCCCCTATATAATATTATTATGAAAAATAAAGTATAGGGTAAACCCTTTAGTATGTCAATTAAAAAGGCTTCTTCACCTTCTGTCTCTTCTTTCCTTTAATCTGCCCTTCCTACTATCAATCAAAAACTTAAAAAAAAGGCCACGCATCAGCGTGGCCTTCCATGAGATGTTGTATATAAAACTAACGTTTCGAGAACTGGAACTGCTTACGCGCGCGTTTCTGCCCGTACTTTTTTCTCTCTTTTGCTCTGGGATCTCTTGTAAGAAACCCTGCTTTTTTGAGTGCCATTTTAAAACTTTCATCGGCTTCTACAAGTGCCCTGGTTATACCATGCTTAAGGGCTCCTGCCTGACCTGTGGACCCTCCACCTGAGAGTGTAGCCACAACATCAAATTTGCCAATGGTCCCTGAAATATTAAAAGGGCTAAGCACCATTATCCTATGGGTTTCTCGGGGAAAATAATCCTCAAAATCCCTTTTATTGAGCTTGAGTTTACCTGTACCGGGACGCAATCTAACTCTTGCTACGGATTCTTTTCTCCTACCAACTGTCACATATTCAACCATTTTTTCCATATTATTCCTCTATCTCCTGTTTATAACTTGATCTCTATAGGCTGCTGCGCTGACTGCGAATGTTCTTTACCTTCGTATAATTTCAGCCTTTTTATCATTAAAGCGCCTAACTTATTTTTAGGAAGCATTCCTTTAACAGCATGCTTTAGTATATGCTTAGGCTTCTTTTCCATCATATTCTTATATGCGGTCTCTTTCTGACCGCTGGGATAACCCGAAAACCTTTTATATACCTTCTGGTCCTCTTTCGCTCCCGTTACCCTCACTTTACCGCAATTAAGAACAGCAACGCCTCCTCCTCCATCCACATTAGGAGTATAATCCGGGCGAGACTTCCCGCTTAAGATCTTAGCGATTTTGGTAGCTACTCTACCTACGATCTGACCTTCAACATCTATTACATACCACTGATGTTTCACTTCCTGTTGTTTTAACATTTTAGTCTTTTGCATAGTACTTTTCCTCGTATATTATTTTTCCTAGCGCTAAATAGCGCCTATAGTTAGGATAAAAAAACAAAACTGAAGTGTAAAATTATCACATTTGGGTAGGTTTGTCAAGAATTATCGAAAAAAGATGCATCAGCAACAAATACTTGCCTGATCTATCTCCACTGCCCTGTTTAAGAGGCATACAGCTCGGTCCCATTATGGTCAAACTCTATCTGGCGCGGGGATCATTTATCTTTTGATATAGTTCTGTAGAGAGCCCTTACCTGGTCCTTATAGAGTGTGTTGAACACCACCTGAAGAGATTCTTTCCCGGTGTCCTTTCTCATGAAATCAGCAGTTCTTTTTCTGTCGCGGCGCTTGTCATTAATGCTAACATTGTGCTTATACTGCTTTTTGGACATTTTTCACTCCTTTTTCTCTATCGCTTTTTTTTCTAAAAATAACGTTCCCATCATCCTGCAGAACAAAAGTCACTTTATCACTACGCCTTATCCCAAAATATCCCTGCAGAACCTTTGGAATAAAGATCTGTCCCCTATTAGAAACTGTAGCGAAAAACTTTAATTTGAATTTCCCTCTCACCCTTTTCTCCTTGATCTGTTATTTGTTATAACAAGTATACAACAAGTATAAATACTTGTCAATAAGAAAAAGAAAAAAGCCGAAATAGTCTCCGGCTTCTAAAATTTTTAAAATATGTCTTTTATTTGTTCCTCGGAAGTCTGGTTATTACGGGGGTTACGCGCTCTTCTATTAGATATTCACAACCTCTGCTATCAGATGTTCACAACCTCGTAAACTTAGTTATTACGGGGGTCCTGCGCTCTGCTATCAGATGTTCACAACCTCTGCTATTAGATATTCACAACCTCGCAAACTTAGTTATTACGGGGTCCTGCGCTCTGCTATCAGATGTTCACAACCTCGCAAACTTAGTTATTACGGGGTCCTGCGCTCTGCTATCGGATATTCACAGCCGTAGCCGGGGTTTAAACCCCGGCTACGGCTGAAGTCTGTTGTCTGAATCAATATTTTACTTCGGCTAGAAATAAACCTTTTGCGGGGGCGGTGGGTCCGGCTGAGGTGCGATCTTTCTTTTTCAATATCTTCTTCATGCTTTCGGGAGGAAGGTATCCCCTGCCTATATCTACAAGCGTACCTACTATATTTCTTACCATATTGTAAAGGAATCCGTCCCCCTCAACTTCTATTTCAATAAGAGATTTTTGTTTTTTTATGCTGATATGCGAGATTTCTCTTACGGACGTCCCTTCTCTTTTGTCCGAGGCTCGGAAGGAGCTGAAATCATGCCGGCCTTCGAGAACTTTAGCTTCTCTTTTCATTAAGCTTAAATTTAGTTTGTAAGGCACGCGCCATGAATACTTCTCAAGAAAAGGATCGGCATGTTCTGAATTTAGGATGCGGTATCTATATGTTTTTGATCCGGTATCAAACCTGGCATGAAAATCGGCGTTCATTTCTTCCGCTTTTATTACCACTATATCTTCCGGAAGAGTTCTATTTAAAGCAGGAGACAAACTGCGAACAGGAATATCATGTGCGGTTTTAAAATGCGCTGTCTGTTTCAGGGCATGCACACCCGCATCTGTGCGTCCGGAGCCGTGCACGCGGCACATCTTACCAAAAAGTTTATTTAAAGATTTTTCTATCTCTTCCTGGATGGAAGGACCATTCTTCTGAAGTTGCCAGCCGTTGTATTTGGTACCGTCGTAGGATATGGTGAGTTTGATAGTTCTCATTGAAGTTTATTGAGTTAGTTTAGTATATAGTATATGGTATAGGGTATATAGAGGACTGACCAATATTCTAATGGAGCAGATTCTATAGAATATCGGTCAATATCACACTATACTCCATACGCTATACTATATACGCAATTATGCTTCTTTAATGAGCAATTCCGCGATCTGCACCGCGTTAAGCGCGGCGCCTTTTCTCAGATTATCGGCAACAACCCACATGTTTATTCCATTGGGAATAGATGCATCTTCACGTATGCGCCCGACAAAAACATCATCTTCACCTTCAGCGTTTATAGGCATAGGATACTTGTTTTCAGAAGGTTCATCAACAAGGGTTATACCTGGAAAATCTTTCATAAGCCCTTTTGCTGTTTCCACATCTATTTTCTTTTCGGTCTCCACATTCACGCTTTCTGAATGAGCATAATAAACGGGAACTCTCACGCATGTAGCCGTGACAGCAAGTTCAGGAAGCTCCATTATCTTGCGTGTCTCTTTTATCATCTTGGTCTCTTCTTTGGTGTAAAGATCCTCTTCAAAAACATCAATGTGAGGTATGACGTTGCACGCGATTTGATGAGAGAATTTTGATACCATCTTTTCCGGAACAATATGGTTTCCAACCTTGTGATGAGATTCTTTTTTGCTAAGTTCCTCGACCTGGGCTTCCATCTCCAAGATATTTCCCTGACCAGCTCCCGATACCGACTGAAATGTAGTTACCACTATTCTTTTAAGTCCCGCTTCTTCTACGGCCTTAAGCGGAAGTACCATTTGTATGGTAGAACAGTTGGGATTGGCTATTATGCCGCTGTGCCCATCTATCGCATGGGGATTCACTTCGGGTACAACAAGAGGCACGGTTTCATCCATGCGAAATGCGCTTGAATTATCCACGCAAACAGCACCCGACTTAACCGCATAAGGAAGAAATTCTTTACTCCTTGAAGCTCCCGCGGACGAGAGAACTATATCTATTCCCTCAAAAGAATCCTTACCCAAGACCTGTACTTCTATTTCCTTTCCGTCAAAGATTAGTTTCCTGCCTTTTGATCTTTCGCTAGCCAAAAGGCGCAGCTCGTCTATCGGAAACTTTCTTTCAGCAAGTATTTTAAGGAACTCTGATCCTACCGCTCCTGTAGCGCCCATTATCGCAACATTATATTTTTCTTTCTTCTTCATCATTTCACCCTGCCCTATATCTTCCCGCATCGGTCATTTCTGTCTATGGTCAATAGTCTATGGTCAATTGTCTATAGTCAATCTAGACCTTCGACTTTTTAACTGTTCAAAAGCTCTTTAACAACTAGGTCGCCCACTTCTGAAGTCGAATGACCCATTTTCCCGGCTGAAAGGCTTTCCAGCTTAGGAGTCACATTCATGACCGCTTTTTCAATATCTTCAGCTGCTTCGGTCTCGCCAAGCGTCTCCAGCATCATTCCGCCCGCACATATGGCAGCAAGAGGATTGATAACGTTTTGTCCTGTATACTTAGGAGCAGACCCGCCTATAGGCTCAAACATAGATACGCCTTCAGGGTTGATATTTCCACCGGCAGCTATACCCATTCCGCCCTGTATCATAGCGCCAAGATCCGTTACTATGTCACCAAACATATTGTCAGTAACAAGCACGTCGAACCATTCAGGATTCTTAATCATCCACATACAAGTCGCGTCAACATGCGCATAGTCGCGGATTATATCCTTATAATCCTTGTCTCCCATCTCATTAAACGCTCTTTCCCACAGATCAAAAGCATAAGTTAGGACATTGGTCTTTCCAACAAGAGTCAGTTGTTTTTTCTTATTCCTCTTTCTTGTATATTCGAACGCATATTTGAGACATCTATCAATACCTTTTCTGCTGTTCCTCGATATTTGTATAGCAACTTCATCAGGAGTACCCTTATTGATAAATTCTCCTTCTCCCACATAAAGACCTTCATTGTTTTCTCTTACAAAAACAAAATCTATCTGCTCGGGTCCTTTATCCTTGATCGGAGTCCATACCCCCGGATAAAGTTTAACCGGACGCAGATTAATATATTGTTCAAGTGAGAACCTCAATGCTAAAAGTAATCCTTTTTCGAGTATCCCGGGTTTAACATCAGGATGACCTATAGCACCGAGAAAAATAGAATCAACTGTTCTTAACTCCTCTAATACGCTATCAGGAAGTATTTCCCCTGTTTTCATATATCTTTCGCCGCCAAGATCATAGTCTATTTTTTCAATTTTTATATTACATTTTTCCGCAACCGCATCAAGGACCTTTAATCCTTCGTTCACTACTTCCGGACCTGTTCCGTCGCCCGGTAACACCGCTATCTTGTACATATCTCCTCCGTTCTTCTCGTTATCAACATACCAACCGCATACGCTGCATTCTGATATATTTCTATTTTTTATTCTTTGCAGACTCTATTAATCCGCCTTGTGTTATCATATCCTTAATAAATTTAGGAAAAACTTCCGATTTAAACACTTTTTTATTCCCGGATTTAGATATTTCTCCCTTGGCAACATTAACTTCCACAACATCACCCTGTTTTATTTTTTGAGCAGCTTCGGGGCTGGTAAAAATAGGCAAGCCAATATTGATGCAGTTCCTGTAGAATATCCTGGCAAAACTTTCGGCTATCACGCACGACACACCTGCTGCCTTTATAGATATCGGAGCATGTTCTCTGCTCGAACCGCATCCAAAATTCTCGCCGCCTACTATGATATCCCCTTTTTCCACTTTACCGGGAAACTCGGGATCAGCATCTTCCATACAATGCTGCGCCAGCTCTTCCGGATCGGACGTATTGAGATATCTGGCAGGAATTATCTCATCCGTATTGATATCATTTCCAAATTTATGAACTTTTCCTTTTAGTTTCATATTCTTTCTCCTGTTTTACCATTCCGAGTGAGGCCGACGGCCGAATCGAGGAATCTTAAGTATAAGATGCTTCCTACCGGTCATGTCCAGTGTACCCTGTCTAGCGTAAAGATCCCTCCGCTAAACGTATAAACCAAATAAACCCTATAAACTTTAAAAACTCCATATCTTCTACCCGAGACACGGACCACGAGTCACGGGTCACGATCACACTTCTGACGGATGGGATATTATACCGCGGACCGCACTCGCAGCCGCAACCGCCGGATTCGACAAATACACGAAACTTTTAGGATGTCCCATTCTTCCAACAAAATTTCTGTTAGTAGTAGCAACCGCTACTTCTCCTTCATGTAATATCCCCATATGCCCGCCTAAACAGGGCCCGCAGCTGGGAGTACAAAATGTTCCGCCTGCACGAACGAATATCTCGGCATACCCTTCTTTAACGGCCTCAAGATATATAGCTTGTGTTGCCGGTATGACTACTAACCGGGTATTAGGATTCACCTTCTTATTTTTAAGTACAGCAGCAGCTTGTTTTAGATCGCTTATCCTGCCGTTAGTACACGAGCCAATAACAACCTGATCCACCTTAACGTCTTTGATCTCACTTACAGGCTTGCCATTTGACGGCAAGTGCGGAGTAGCTACCACGGGCTCTAATTTAGAAACGTTATATTCCCTGACATCTGAATATACAGCATCCTTATCGCTTTTTACCATTGTATATGTCTTACGCGCAGGCTTATATTTCCTGATCGCGGCTTTAACATATTTCTCCGTTACTTTGTCCGGCGCGATTATACCGTTTTTAGCTCCGGCTTCGATAGCCATATTACACATACTCATTCTGTCGTCCATAGAAAGCATTTCAATAGTATCGCCCGTAAACTCTAACGATTTGTAAAGCGCGCCCGAAACGCCCAAGTCTCTTATGACCTGAAGTATCAGATCTTTCCCTCCAACCCATTTTTTTGGTTTTCCCGTGAATCTTATTTGTATAGTTTCCGGGACCTTGAGCCAACACTCACCAAATGCCATGGCATACGCCAGATCCGTGCTTCCCATACCCGTTGCAAAGGAACCCAATGCCCCGTGTGTACATGTATGAGAATCGGCTCCTATCATCAAGTCACCCGGCATGATAAGACCTCTTTCAGGTAGCAACGCGTGTTCTACACCCATCTCACCTAACTCAAAATAATTGCTAATACCGAACTCTTCCGCAAAATCTTTAAGTATCTTAGCCTGATTAGCACTTTTCATGTCTTTTGCCGGAAGAAAATGATCCGGCACCAAAACTACCCTCTTCTGGTTAAATACCTTCTTTTTTCCTAGCTCTCTGAACTCTTTTATGGCTATGGGACTGGTAATATCGTTTCCCAGACAGAGATCTATTTTAGCCTTAACAAAATCTCCCGGAGATATCTCCTTAAGACCGGGAACATGCGAAAGTATTATTTTCTCTGTTATTGTATGACCCATTAATATTCTCCTTATTGAGTTAGTATTTAATAATATAAAAGCTACTTTTTACCAACTGCGAATTAAGAACTAATTTGAACAGTCAGTTTACCAAATTTCCGCTAAATATTCAATACTGTTTTTGGGGTACTTTCGATTAAGTATCCGCAATTGTAGCTGGGGTTTAAACCCCAGCTACAACTATTCGTCTCTCTTCCCTCATCTTTCTTCCCTCTAACCTTCTCGCATCGGTCATTTCTGTCAATGGTCAATGGTCTATTGTCAATAGTCTAATAACATCCCTCGTCTTTCTTCCCTCTAGCATCTAACTGCCTCTGCCTTCTATATCGTCGGGATAGATGCTATCAAATGACGCGTGTACTCATGCTTAGGGCTGTTATATATATCCTTTGCTGATGCCACTTCGACCAAACTCCCTTCTTTCATTATGCCTACTACGTCAGACATAAACTCCACCACTCTAAGGTCATGCGATATAAAGAGATACGTTATAGAATGTTCCTGCTGGAGATCCTTTAAAAGGTTCAATATTCCCGCCTGTATAGATACATCCAAGCTTGAAACCGGTTCATCTAAAACTATAAACTCAGGCCTATGAATAAGTGCCCTGGCAATAGCTATCCTCTGCCTTTCTCCACCTGAAAATTGATGAGGATATTTTGTTAGCGTATTCGAATCGCTCAATTTTACCATACGAAGAGAATCTCTTACTCTTTTTTCTATTTCTTCTTTATCCTTACCCCTGATATACAAAGCCTCGCCAACTATCTCTTGTATGGTCATCCGAGGATTTAATGAACCAAAAGGATCCTGAAAAACTATATCCACGGCTCCATTCAGAGATACTGTCCCTTCATCGGGTTTCAGTATACCTGTTATAAGTTTAGCCAAAGTGGATTTTCCGCAACCCGATCCTCCTGCCAAACCGAATGTTTCGCCTTTTTTTATAGAGAAACTTACCCCGTCAACAGCCTTAACGACTTTTTCGTCTCGGGTAAAGAATCCATTTCTTTTAACAAAATATTTTTTTATGCTATCAACTTCAACCATATTTTCTCCGGATCATAACACTTTATATATGAACGCTTTATGACTAGTCCTGGATAGGAAACCTCTTGCGTTCATCACCCAGCCTCGGTATACAATCTATCAGATGTCTTGTATACTCGTGTTTTGGAGCACTTAAAACATCTTGCTTCTCTCCTGATTCCACTATAATTCCCTCTTTCATAACATGCACATCATCTGCCATTAAATTAACCACAGAAAAGTCATGGGTAATGAAAAGTATACCGAAATTATTTTCTTCCTGTATCTGCCTCACCAAGTCAAGGATCTCCTTTTGCACAGGAACATCAAGCGCTGTAGTAGGTTCATCCATTATCAATATATCCGGATTACAAGATAGTGCCATTGCTATCATTACTCTCTGACACATGCCTCCTGAAAGCTCATGAGGATAACGAAATCCTGTATCTTCGGATAATTTAACGATACTGAAAAGCTCTTTTAAACGTAGATCAAGTTCATCCTTTTTTATATTTTTATGGATCACTAACATCTCTTTTATTTGATCCCTTACGCGCATTACCGGATTAAGAGCGGTGAACGGTTCCTGAAATACCATAGAGATGTCTTTCCCTCTTATTTTTCTAATCTCAGTTTCAGATATTTTAAGCATATCCTGACCACGGAACAGCACTTCACCTTTTTTAATCAAAGCCGCTTCAGGCAACAGATTAAGAGATGCCAAAGCTGTAAGCGTTTTTCCGCTCCCGGATTCCCCAACTAAAGCTGTGACTCTACCCGCAAATATAGAGACATTAACGTTATCTATAACGCATTTCTCCCCAAAATTCACGGTAAGATCTTTTATTTCAAGTAATTTATCCATGATTCGTGACTCGTGATTCGTGATTCGTGATTCGTAAATCGTAATTCGTGACTCGTAAATCGTAATTCGTAATTCGTGACTCGTAAATCGTAATTCGTAAATCGTGACTCGTAAATCGTAATTCGTAAATCGTAATTCGTAATTCGTGACTCGTAAATCGTAATTCGTAAATCGTGACTCGTAAATCGTAATTCGTAAATCGTGACTCGTAAATCGTAATTCGTAATTCGTAAATCGTAGTAGCTGGGGTTTAAACCCCAGCTACTAACTAACCTCTACCCTCTACCTTCTCTTTTCCCTTAATTTAGGATCTAACACTTCCCGGAGACCCTCACCGATAAGATTAAAACTGAGTACCGTGAAGAGTATTGCAAATCCCGGAAAGACCGTCAGCCACCATGCATAATCCATATAATTTTTACCGGAAGTTAAGATGTTACCCCAGCTCGGATTCGGTATTTGTACCCCTAGTCCCAAGAAACTTAAAGCACTTTCGATCAATATAGCCCCTCCAATGCTTAGTGTAGCGCTAACATAAACAGGCGCCATCGCGTTAGGAAGTATATGTCTGAACATTATTCGCATGTCCGACACGCCTTGAACTTTAGCCGAATGCACAAAATCACGTTCCCTTAATGTCAGAAATTCCGCTCTTACAAGACGGCAAAGACCGGCCCAACTTGTTAGCCCTATAACTATCATAACATTCACGATACTGGGCCCTAAAAACGTTATTATCATCATTATTAGAAAGAAAGTCGGAAAGCAATACATTATCTCGACTAAACGCATTATTACGCCATCTACCTTACCTCCGTAATATCCACTAAGTCCGCCAAGAGATATACCTATACCCAAGGAAATAAGAACTGCTATGAACCCTACACTTAATGATATCCTGGACCCGTATACCATTCGGCTAAATGTATCCCGTCCGAGATTATCTGTACCAAACAGGTGATTTATCGAAGGCGGCTCAAGACGTGCGTCATGATTTATCTCTAAAGGATCCTGCTGCGCAATAAAAGGAGCGAACAATGCAATTATCATCATTCCCAGAATAACAACAAGTCCGAATATTATACGTTTATTCATAATTAGTTATCCGTGAACAGTAATTCGCAATTCGTGAATCGTAATTCGTGAACAATAGTAGCTGGGGTTTAAACCCCAGCTACTACTAATCTTCTAACATCGGTCATTTCTGTCCATGGTCAATTGTCAATTGTCTATAGTCTATCTAGACCTTTTAAACCTTCTACCTTCTAACTTCTATCCTCTATTCTTCTCCAATCTTATCCGCGGATCAACGACCGCATAAAGAATATCAGATATCATAATGCCAAAAAGTGTCAGAAAAGTAGCTATAACACCTACTCCCATGACTACCGGATAATCATAGGTCATTATAGCTTCATATCCCAATCTACCCATACCGGGCCAGGAAAATATGGTCTCAATTATAAAACTTCCCGAGATCAGTGCCGGTAATGTTAATCCCATAATAGTAACTATGGGAAGTAACGCGTTCCTTAAAGCATGTACAATTACTATCCTCTGCCTGGGAAGACCTTTTGCTCTGGCTGTAAGGATATAATTCTCTCCCATGGTCTCTATCATGCTGGATCTTGAATACCTTGACAGAGCCGCCAGCGAACCAAATGCCGTCGCCACAACCGGAAGTATCATATGGCGAACCAGATCTGTTATCCTGCCAGCATTATCCATATAGAGGGTATACCACGGACTCATGCCGGATATCGGCAGCCATTCAAGTTTTACTCCGAAAAAGAAGATCATAAGAAGTGCCAGCCAAAATGCCGGAGTGGCATATCCTATAAAAACTATAATGGTAGAAACCCTGTCAAACAAAGAATTACGTCTAACAGCGCTATAGACACCTATAGGTATGGCTATGCAAAATATCATAATTATGGACGTTACCTGGATAAGTAGTGTCGCAGGAAGACGTTCTGCTATCTTTTCTATAACGGGTCTGTCATCTATCAAGGACCTTCCGAAATCAAGTTTGATTAAGCGTTTTATCCAAAGCACATATTGCACCGGTACAGGTTTATCTAAGTCGTACATCCTATTGAATTCAGACCTCGCGCTCTGAGAAACCTCGGGATTCATTCCGTAACGTATACTCGCCGGATCTCCGGGCGCGAGATGCATTACAGCAAACATTATTATGGATATCCCCAGCAGCATTGGGATGATTAGTAGTATGCGTTTAATTATATATTTCTTCATAATTAGTGAACACAGTAATAGCTGGGGTTTAAACCCCAGCTACCCCCTATCCTCTCACATCGGTCATTTCTGTCCATGGTCAATGGTCAATTGTCTATAGTTTATCTAGACCTTCGACTTTTGACCTTTCAACTTTTAAACTGTTCCCTCTAACCCCTAAAACCTATAACCTAAAACCTAGAACCTATACTTTACTTCATCCTCAGGCACATACCAGTCAATAAAGTTATACCCTATTCCTGCGAGTTCGGGTTTTATTCCCTGGAACCTTTTCTGTACGGCAGGGGTAGCATATGGGAAAAATAAAAAAGTATAAGGTGCATCTTCTGCTATCAGCTCATGTATCTTTCTGTATATGTCTTCTCTTTTTTCTATTTTAAGTTCCCTTCTGCCTTCTTCAATAAGCCGGTCTACTTCTTTATTGGAATATGAAACAAAATTGAGACCGCCCGGGGCTGATGAAGATGTGTGCCATACGGCATAAATATCCGGATCTATCGGAATAGTCCATCCCAGCAGTACCACCTGAAAATCCCTTTTCTCAATAAATTGATCCAAAAAAGCTGACCAAGCTATAACCTGTATCTCGACTTTCACTCCCAACTTGGCCCACTGCTCTTGCACTATAGTGGCTGCATCTTCTCTTACCTGATTACCCTGATTGGTAAGTATCTTGATCCGGAACTCCTTACCTTCTTTTTCAAGTATCCCGTCACCGTCAATATCGTACCATCCCGCTTCCCTCAAAAGAACCGCTGCTTTTATGGGGTCATACTCATAAGTTCTGGCCGATTTGTTATAATAAGACGTTCCTTTGAGAAACGGTCCCGAGCATTTCTCCCCCAGCCCCAATAGTACGGTTTTTATTATCTCTTCCTTGTTTATTGCATAGCTCAAAGCCTTCCTTACACGTTTATCCGAGAATATAGGAGATTCGTTGTTATAACCTAAATAGGTATATGAATGTGCTAAATATTTATATTTATCAATTCTTTCCTTAAATTCAGGTGTATTACTTCTGTATATGAACTGATACGGGTTAAGATCAATAGAATCTATGTTCCCGCTTATAAGTTCCAAGAACTGAACACTCTGATCCGGAACTATTTTGTAAACATACCTTTTAATAAACGGTACATGTTCAAAATATTCTTCATTAGCACGCAAAACTATGTACTGCGCGTTTTCCCATGCAGAAAATATATATGGGCCTGTTCCCACAGGATCTCTCGCATAAGAAGATCTTTGGATCTCTTCGGTTTTCTCGAACAGATGTTCGGGAATTATTCCCATACCGAATTTCAGAAGAGCCGGAGCGTAAGGAACCTTATACGTGAACCTAATGGTATGTTCATCGGGAGTGCTGATCCCGGAAATATCCGCGTAACTAGATACGTAAGGACATCGCGTTTCGGGAGCAAGAATCTTTTCGTATGTAAAACGAACGTCACGTGATGTGAACGGTTCACCGTCATGCCATTTAACTCCTTTTCTTAAGTGAAACGTTATAGAAAGACCTTCATCCTCGATTTCCCAGCTTTCCGCGAGATCTCCCACGATATTAAGATCTTTATCAACTTTAGTCAGACCATTATAGATATAGGAACATATGGACCCCGACACGGAATCGTCCGCAAGAAACGGGATAAGAATACGCGCATCAGATATCCCTGAATGCACATAAGCATCTCTGGTCTCTTCCCTGCCTGCTGCGTCAGGTACCCCGGGAACGGATAAAACTAACAATAATAATACTGTCATCAAAAAAAAGGTCACTGCCATTTTTTTTGACAGTGACCTTAAGAAAAACTCTGTTAATCTTATTATTTTAAACACGAATTAGTCCGTTAATATGGGAGCGCCGGTCCTTCCTCATTTATATCAACAGGGATCTCATCTTTGACCTGTTTTTCTTCCTTAACGGGTGTTTCTTTCTTATTAACCGCAACAGTCTGTCCTGCGGGAGCTGTTACCGGAACCGCCGGGAGTTTTACTCTGTCAAAAAGGGATTTTCCGCGCCTAGCCGTTATCATTCCCAAAAACAAGGAAGTAAGAAGAAAAGCTATCGCGCTTATCGTCGTAGCTTTCTTTAGTAGATGAGGCGTCTGAGTCCCGAACACGGATTGATTAGACTCTCCTCCGAACGCTTCAGTCAAACCTCCGCCCTTACCTGCCTGCAACAATATAGTCGCTATCAGGACCAAGCATACCGTAATATGTACAACTATCAGAAAAATATACATGATCTTTAATCCTTTTTTATGTCGTTATAAAGACGTGATGTCTTTTTCACCATTTCAGCGAAACTGTCAGCTTTTAAACTTGCGCCGCCTATCAGACCGCCGTCTATGTCCTTTTCACTCATCAGTATTTCCACATTGTCCGGTTTTACACTTCCGCCGTACAGTATACGCCTCGAGGAAGAAAATGTCTCGGAAAAAAGTTCTTTAAGAAGTTTTCTTATTTCCGCATGAACTTCCTGCGCCTGATCCGGGCTCGCTGTTTTTCCCGTACCTATAGCCCATACAGGTTCATATGCTATAACTAAGTTATCAAGATAGCCTTCCGTGAACCCTTCTAGTCCTCCCTCAACCTGTTTTTTTACAACCTCTAATGTCTTGCCGGACTCACGTTCCTCTAGAGTTTCGCCGACACACATTATGGGAATGATACCTTTATCTATAGCAGCCTTTATTTTCGCATTCACGGTCTTGTCTGTTTCCCCGAAATAGCTGCGACGCTCTGAATGTCCTATTATGACATATTTGCATCCTACGCTCTTAAGCATGGACACGGAAACCTCTCCTGTATATGCACCTTCCTCTTCCCAATAACAGTTCTGTGCGCCTAATTTCACATTAGTCTCTGAAAGCATCTCTCCCAACTCGCTTAAATTCGTAAAAGGCGGACAAACAACAATATCTACATCTTCTACATCATACACAGAACGCTTGATCTCATTTGCAAGTTCAATGGCCTCGTTTACGTTCTTGTACATCTTCCAGTTTCCCGCTATCATAGGTCTTCTCATAATTTCTCCGTTCCTGGTTTTTATAGGTTACTTCTAGAACTTTTACCCCTGATCTCTAGTATCGTCTTTCTTCCTTCATCCCTCGTCTTTCTTCTTTCTACCCTCTACCATCTACCCTCTACCCTCTATCTTCCAGTGCCGCTATTCCCGGAAGTTCTTTGCCTTCAAGATATTCCAGGGAAGCGCCGCCACCGGTCGACATATGTGACATCTTTTTACCCAGTTTCAATTGATTGACCGCTGCGGCTGTATCTCCACCGCCTATAACTGTCGTAGCATCAAGTTTTGATATCATTTTTGCTAATTTTTTTGTGCCATACATGAAAGGTTTCATCTCAAAAAATCCAACAGGACCGTTCCATACCACGGTCTTGGACTCTTTAAGTACTTTACAATAACTTTTAACAGTTGCCGGGCCTATATCCAGACCTATCCATCCGTCGGGGATATGCTCTTTTACTTTTTTGCGTCTGCTCTTAGGACTGATCTCTTTTGCTACAATATGATCCTGGGGCAGAAAGATGCTTACGCCTTTTTCTTTGGCAAGATCAAATATCTTCTTTACAGTATCGGCCATTCCGTCTTCGACTCTTGACGCTCCCACACCCTTTAGTCTTGATTTAAGAAAAGTGTAGGCCATTGCGCCTCCTATGAGAAGAAAATCTATTTTGTCGAGCATGCTCTCAATAAGGGGTATCTTGTCCGATACTTTCGCTCCGCCCAGGATAAGACAAAACGGCTTTTCCGGGGATTTAGTAACTTTTTCAAAATATTCTATTTCTTTGCTAACAAGAAATCCGGCTACACTTGGAAGAAATTTCGTTACACCCACAGTGGAAGCATGTGCTCTGTGACAGGTACCGAAAGCATCTTCTACAAATATATCCCCTAAAGAAGCGAGCTCTTTAGCAAATTCCGGATCGTTCTTTTTCTCCCCTTTATGAAATCTAAGATTCTCGAGAAGCACAACTTCTCCGGGTTTCATAGCATCAACGGTATTCTTAACGTCTTCCCCTACGCAATCATTAAGTTTCTTGACCTCTTTTCCCAAAAGTTCCGATATCCGCTGAGCTACGGGATCCAAACGAAATTCTTCTTTAACTTCCCCTTTTGGACGTCCCAAATGACTCATAAGAATAAGTTTTCCGCCGTTATCTAAAACATATTTTATAGAAGGCATCGCCGCGGTTATTCTACTGTCATCCGTTATCTTGCGGTCCTCGTCCAAAGGAACGTTAAAATCCGCACGCATAAGAACTTTTTTGCCTTCAAACTGTAAGTCTTCAAGTGTCTTTTTCATATAAGCTCCGTCATATAATAAACTGTTAAGGAGCGAGCTTTAAAAAAGCCCGCTCCTTTATATTCTATCTCGCACTTTTTTATTAACCGGCCAAACGTTCCGCTAGATCTACCACACGGTTCGAATAACCCCATTCATTATCGTACCATCCCACAACTTTGGCCATATTTCCGCCCAGAACCATTGTACAGCCGGCGTCAAATATGCAGGAGTGAGGATTCCCCACGATATCAATGGATACTATCGGGTCTTCCGTGTATTCAAGTATACCCTTAAGATCACCTTCAGCAGCCTTCTTCATAGCAGCATTGATCTCTTCCACGGTAGCGTCTTTCTCGAGCTCCACAACGAAATCCACGACCGATCCGTCCTTAACAGGAACTCTCATTGCCATTCCGTTCAGTTTACCTTTGAGCTCCGGTATGATCTTGCCAACGGCCGCAGCTGCGCCGGTAGTTGTAGGTATAATATTTTCAGCTGCCGCACGCGCGCGTCTCAGGTCGCTATGAGGAAGATCCAGTATACTCTGATCGTTAGTATACGCATGCACAGTCGTCATTAAACCTTTTTTAATACCGAATGCGTCATTAAGAACCTTTACCATAGGAGCTAAACAATTAGTCGTACATGAAGCATTAGAAACTATTTCATCTTCACTTTTCAATGCATCGTCATTCACTCCGAGAACTATCATATTATCTATCTCATCCTTCGCAGGAACAGTAAGTATAACTTTTTTCGCGCCGGCTTCGATATGCATCGCTACTTTTTCCCTGGTCCTGAAAACACCCGTCGATTCTATGATGACTTGTGCTTCCTTTTCTTTCCAAGGTAATTCCGCTGGATTTTTTATACTGAGTATCTCTATTTCTTTACCGTTAACAACAAGAGAACTGCCTTTAACTTCTACAGTACCCTTGAACTTACCATGTGTTGAATCATATTTAAGAAGATGCGCTAACGTTTTCGCGTCTGTAAGATCATTTATCGCAACTACTTCGAACCCGCCACGTTCAGCCATTATCCTAAAAACCATTCTACCTATTCTTCCAAACCCGTTAATTCCTACCTTTATTGCCATTTCCTTTCCTCCTCATTAGTTCGTAATTCAAGGTATCAAGATACGTATCCCGAACCCCCTATATTCTGACTATAAAAAATATGAAGTGTTATTATATACTCAAGCCCCTTATCGTTCAACATGTTTTTTAAAATATAATAAATTGGGGACGTTACCCAATTAACTTGCTTTCTTTTCTCTTATTAATTAGGCGCCGAGGACGCCTGCCTGCCGGCAGGCAGGCAATGTCCGAGGACCGTCGAAATCTCCTGATTTCGACGGTCCCCAGTTTACTAGAAGTCTATACGGACACTGCTGAGAACGGCGTCTGCTGTCCCTACACCATTAAGATTGGAATGTACATAATTCCACATTATTCTCAAATTGGGATTCAGGTACCAGTTCACCCCGAGCGTAGTATCTGACATTATGCCGCCGTCTATAGCATTATCCTTAAGGTCAAGATGAGAATATCTAGCCGCAAGTTCCCATGCGCCCCAAGTCTCATCCTCTATAGAAAAATTTTCTTTAGGTCTCACCCTCGAAAAAACACCCTCAACTTTACTGTAAGGTTTTGTTTCTCCGGTAAGAAAATAACTCACCTGACCATATCCTCCATAAAAATAAGTATCATCAGGTCCACCTGTTTCATCCACAAATGACTGAATAAACTCTCCCTGAAAAGATAACGGTCCGTAAACCCCCGCCAATTCGCAACCTATAAGGTTAGCATGATCCGCCGCGAAAGCTCCCGTGTCAGTATAGTATGGCGCAAGATGTACTTCCGGGCGCGCCTCATATTGTAATGTTTCTTCGGGATTTATAAAGCTGTATCCCAATCCCATGTGCAGTAATTTTTCTCCGTTATCCTCATAGACCGGGAGTACGGTAATCCGGGACGCAAAATTATATTCGTTTGATGCCGCTGTCCCAAAGCTGTCAGTATTCCTAAAAGTACTTACCGCCCACGTCATTCTCTCATCAAAGGCTGTAGAATTAGCAGATATACCTAGATCATACCCGGGAGTAAGAGCCTGCACCACCGATCTTTCCATAAGTGTGATGTATTTACTACTGTATATGTCATCCATGCAAAATGGCTGCTTAAAATGTCCTACTTTTACTCTACCTAAATATGGTACATTTTTGGCTCCCATGTATACATCCACAAAATCCACATCTCCTCCGGCAAAATCAAATTGAGCCTTGTAAAATATATTATCGTATATGGTCCCGGCAGTATAAAGTCTGGCTCGCCTGAATTCTGCTCCGTCACTTGCATCTCCAACAGCGCTCTTAACCGCGGAATCCTCCTGCATCCAAACAGTATCTGCTTGTATTCTGCCGCCTACCGCAAGACTGAAATCTTTATCCTCTGTCGCGAACCGCAGCCCATCTTTCCAATAACTCTTGAGTGTCCCCGGCTGCGAGACTTTCTCCTCCAAAGCTTCTACTCTTTCTTCCATGCCTTGCGGAGTTTTCACTCTCGAAGCTTTGCTCTTTTCCATCTGACCGATCTTATCTTGCATATTCTCTATCTGCGCGGACTGTTCCTTGATGGTTTTCTGCATTTGTTTTATCTGTTCTTTCATATCCGATATATCATCAGCCCAAACAAGACCATTGACGCCAATAGTAAAAAATAGTACGGTTGCAAAAGATACCACTACCTTCTTCATCTCTCTCCTTTTTTAGACATTTCCCAACATCCTGCCATCTTTTATGGGATATCCTCTTAAAAATTCTTCAGAGGTCATCGTTCTTTTTCCTTCAAGCTGAAGTGTTTTTATACATATGGGCTTATCTGAAGCGCATACAAATAAACCCTTTTCATTAATCAGGATCGTACCAGCGGGCTTGACAGATTTAATGTCAAATACGGGTTCCGTTTCGATAATTTTTAACATTTTTCCGTTTATGTATGTGAACGCACCCGGCCAGGGTTTAAGTCCCCTTACTTTTCTATCTATCTCATCGGCCGCCCGAGTCCAATCGATCTCACCGTCGGTCTTTTTAAGTTTAGGAGCATAAGATACATCTTTTTCCTCCTGAACGATAAGTTTTTCTTCTCCGGCGGAGATCATATCCAGTGTTTTGATCATAAGTTCACCACCATGTGCTGATAGCTTCGAGAAAAGACCGGGAGCGTCTTCTCTCTTTCCTATGCTAACTTCTTCCTGAAGCAAAATATCTCCGGCATCCATACGTTCGTTCATACTAATAACGGTATTACCCGTTACAGCATCACCGTTAAGAATAGCCTGGTTTATAGGCGAGGAACCTCTGTACTTCGGTAAAAGTGACGGATGCAGGTTAATACAATATCTTTTCGGTACGTCAAGCACGGATACAGGTAAGATCTTTCCATAATCCACAGCAACAAAAACATCGGCATCCAGACGTTTAATATCTGCCATGAAGTCATCACCGAGTTCTTCCGGCTGAAGAACATCCGTACCCGGCATAGCACTTTCCACTAATGCCTTAACAGATGTAGGATGAACGCCCATCCCTCGTCCTTTTTTCTTGTCAGGCTGCGTGACTACCGCCGCAAGATCATACTCACTATTCATTAATCTTTTTAGGGCGGATAACCCAAATTCTCCTGTACCAAAAAAAACTATTCTCATATTCTCGACACCTATTTATCCCACATATTTGACATTCACTTCTGCATGCTTATACCGAGATCTCGATGATCGAGGTATAAGCCCCCTTTTCCTTCCCGCCTGACCGCCTTACACATTTTTAAACTAAGGCCTATATCATTATGTTCAGAGCGCAGTTCCACAGGCCAAAGGCCGAGGACTGTTTGAGCACAGAACATAATGATGTAGGCCAATTTGCATATCCGGTCTTCCTTTGATCTTTATCTATTGCGCACACTCACAACGACATCGGATCAACATCAACTGCCATTATAATCCCCGTACCCTTACGAAACCCTTTAAGCGCCGGTCTTAATTCTTTCACTATACTCTCTCGACTCTTACCTTTCAACAATATATTCCATCTATAGTAACCTCTGAGTTTAGCCATTGGTGACGGCGCGGGTCCCATCATATCGGTATCCGGCATCTTCTTTTTTAATCTTTCGGCTAATCGCTCTATACTTTTTATAAGATTCTCTTCTTTCCTTCCGCGTAAAGTTATCTTAACGATATTAGTAAACGGAGGAAACATCAGTTCACGGCGTGATTCTATTTCTTTAAAGTAGAACCCTTCATAATCATGATGAACCGCGTATTTTAAAGCGTAATGGTCAGGCGAATATGTCTGGACAATAACTTCTCCTCCAAGATCTCCTCTACCCGCACGACCCGCAACCTGTGTTATAAGATTAAATGTTCTTTCGCTTGCCCTAAAATCCGGCAGGTTAAGGTTTGAATCAGCCGCCACAACACCTACTAACGTCACCTTAGGAAAATCCAGACCTTTAGCTATCATCTGGGTTCCTACTATAACATCCGTTTTATGCGCTTTGAAGGCCTTTAATACCCTCTCATGCGAACCCCTTTTTGACATTGTATCAGAATCCATTCTTTCTATACGCGCACCGGGCAGGATTTTAATAAGTTCATCCTCGACTTTTTGCGTGCCGGTACCGTGATACATAAGATAATCTTTATTGCATGAGGGACACAGTCTTGAAGGATCCTCTCTCCTGTTACAATAGTGACATATAAGCTTTTTTTTAGTGCGGTGATATACTAGCGGAGAATCGCATTTTGTGCATTTCATAAGGTAACCGCATCTCTTGCAACTGACAAACGTGGAAAATCCGCGCCGGTTAAGAAATATCAGCGCCTGCTGCTTTTTAGACAGATCTTTGTGCAGAGCATCCGCCATTATTCGTGATATGACGGTATTCCCGACACGAGTATCGAATTCCATGCGCATATCCACGAGTTTCACGCGTGGCAATTCTTTTTCTCTTATCCGCTGCGTAAGTCTGACTAAACTGTATTCACCATTAATGGCCTTGTAATAAGATTCAAGCGAAGGTGTGGCCGTTCCCAAGATAACGGGCGCACCATTTATCCGGGCACGTTCTATAGCCACTTCTCGCGCGTGATATCTTGGTGTATCATCCTGCTTATAGCTGGGTTCATGTTCCTCGTCTATTACAAAAAGTCCGGGATTCTCCAGCGGACTAAATACCGCGGATCTTGGCCCTACAACTATACGTGCTTTACCTTCCTTGATACGTTTCCATTCAAGAAACTTCGCGCTTTGCAGCATCTTAGAATGAAAAACCGCGACTTTATCCCCGAACCGTGAAGTAAATCTTTCAACTGTCTGAGGCGTAAGTGATATTTCCGGAACCAATATAACTCCGGTCTTACCTTTAGCCAGCACACTTTCCATGGCCTGAAGATATATTTCGGTCTTCCCGCTACCCGTGATCCCATGCAGAAGAAAAACTTCGTGCCGATGTTCATCGATACATTTATTAATGGTATCAAGCACGGTTTGCTGTTCTTTGTTAGGATTATGAGGTTCTGTCGGCACAACTTCATCAGCTTCTTCTTTAATACGCGTGGTCATCGCAACCTTACCGTGTTTAAGGGGACCCGGGATCATCGCTTCGAGAGCCTCCCCCCAGGAACAAAAATAATTATCTTTGATCCATCTAGCAAGATCGATCATCTCGGATGTAAATATAGGTTCCTCGTCGATAATATCAATAAGCGGTTTGGGATTTTCTACCTGCGGAGCATCTTCCATTTTAACGATATATCCTATGCGTTTGGTATACCCAAACGATATCCGCACACGCTTCCCCACTTCCGGCGCATATTGTTCCTTCCCCGTGACCATATACTGGAACGTCCGGTCAATCGGCAATGATGTAATAATTTCAACGTATTTCATGGTTTCGTATATTTTATAGCGTAAATTTAACTATATGTTAGTAATAAAAGTTAGTTTTAAGCATTATCTAATGTCTTACATATAATTTTTTTAAATAGTTGACAATGGCATTTTAGCATAGTAAACTTGTTAGTGAGCGGTAAGCCCGTTTCGAACTGTCTTAAGTGTTCCCTTCCATCTGGTGGGCCATAGCTTAAGCATATTGAGTTTGAAAGGCGCGCTCATTTTTTTTATAAGAACACTTTGTCAAACAACACCTTCTCTTCAAAAACATTAAACCATTGTTTGTCATTTTTCTCATATTTACGAAATATTCCCCAACAAAATAAATCGGCTATCTGTATTCCAGGATGATCATGGGAGGCTTTATGTTCAATGAATAAAGGAATACTAGGGTCTATTCTTCCCTTTAATTGTCTAATAACATAATTATTAAACTCAACAATTTCTTTTTTGCTCTTGCTTTTATCAATAAGCAGATTAATTCTATCTCCAGCTTGTTCAAAAGGTATTTGATCTAAAACTAGACGCGCCACATAATTATAAACCCTTTCCTTGTCTTCTGTTAATTTTGTATAAACCGTCTTCTTGTTAAGAGTAATGGTATATATCCCAAACTTAATATCTTTTATCTGATCAAAAAAATATTTTTTAATAAAAAAAGTAGTTTTAACTCCCTTTAATTCTTTTATCACACGTTTCTTATTCTTTTTAGAATTCAATTTTCTTTTCAGAGTTTTCTTTACTGCATTTAATAAACTTTTATTTCTTCTCCTGTCACTCACAGCAATCACTGTTATGGTAAAATATTTTGATGGATTCTTGTTTACAAAATCAAAACCCAGATCTCCACTCTCATCTAAATACAGAAACCACATTCTTCACTTCCTCGTACTCTATACTTTTCTACTATTCACTATCAAAGATTGTTTCGCTTTGCAAATCAAAACTTGCACATGCGGTTTTTGGGGTCTCGATGGCCCCAAAAGCCGCCCTTACTTCTATATTCTAAAAGATCGCTGAGAATGTCCTCTAAAGGGACCTATAGCGCTATGCTTCGAGTGCAGTTGCGCGACCGAGGACGTAATGTCCGAGGAAGTGTCGATTTCTCCTGAAATCGACCAGCCACCTCTACTCGAGGACTGTTTGAGCACGAAGTATAGCGCTGTAGGTCCCCATATTTATCCTGTTTTCTTCGGTACCTCTATTCCCATTTCTTTCGCGATCTTTTGCATATCACTCCATACATCCTTCTTTCCTGCAGAATTTCTTAAAAGATACGCGGGATGGTAAGTGGGCATGAGTTTCACTCCTTGATAATCATGAAACTCCCCGCGAAGACTGCTTATCGGTGTTTCCGTATTAAGTAAAGTCTGTGCGGCAGATTTACCTAACGCGCAGATAACTTTAGGGTTTACAATTCTTATTTGTTCCAATAGATATGGTGAACACTTAACTACCTCTATTGGCAGAGGATTTCTGTTCCCGGGGGGACGGCATTTAAGTATATTGGCAATAAATACATTTTCTCTTTTCAGTCCTATTGACTCAATTATTTTTGTCAGAAGCTGACCCGCTCGGCCGACAAACGGTTTACCTTGAGCATCTTCGTCCTTGCCGGGCGCTTCACCTACGAACATAAGATCCGCGTTGGAGTCCCCTGTACCGGGAACTGTGTTAGTGCGTGTAGACGCAAGCTCACATTTCCTGCAGGCTTCTATACGTTTCGCTATATCTTCTAAACACATATCGCCCTTCGTCTCTCTTCTTTCGTCCCTCGTCTCTCGCACTCCATGACTCTCTGACTCTTTGACTCTCTGGCTCTCCCTCGGTCCCTCATCCTTCGTCTTTCTTTTTTCGTCCTTCGTCATTCGTCCCTCTTCCTTCGCTACCTCTTTCTCCACTAAAATCTCCTCAACCCCGGCTAATCGTTCCATCTCTATGATCTTTTTCATGCTGTTCATCATATCATTTTTCATAATATCCTTTCAGATCCCTCGTCTCTCGTCCCTCTTCCTTCTAACTTCTACCCTCTGACTTCTACCCTCTAACCCTGTATCTCCTCTAGTACTATTTTCACTATCTCTTCTGCAGCGTAAGGTTTACGTATACTATCAGTACCTTTTTTAAAAGTATCGTATACTCTGGGCTCTGATAATATTTCATCCACTGCGATCGGTATATCCTTTATTTTCTTGGCCTTCCTTGCCGCACCGCTTGTTAGTAGGAACTTCTCGTTCCACGCTTCCTGACCGGGGATGGATCCAAAAAGTATCATAGGTAGTCTTGTATTAAGCGCTTCAGTAACACTTATCCCTCCGGCTTTAGTTATCATAAGGTCCGATACCGCCATAAGTTCCGCTACCTTATCCGTAAATCCGAAAGGAATGATAGGATATTTGAGTTTCGTTTTAATGTCTTCTACGTTCTTATATGCTTTTTTATTGTGACCGCAGACCACGATCACCTGAATAGGCGTGCTGCACAGATTAAGAGACACCAGCATCTTCGATATCGGCCCTACTCCGAACCCTCCGCTCATGAGAAATATCGTTTTAAGGTTCTTATCTATCCCGTATCTACCCCGGAGAACTGTCATATCTAACGATTGATGGAAGTCACTTGAAGTTGAAATACCTGTAACGTCTATTTTTTCAGAAGGGATATTTCTTTCGGCGAGTTTTCGAGCTGCAAAATCCGAGCCTACAAAGAATCTATCGACATGATCTGAAAGCCAAAAACTATGAGGGCCGTAATCAGTCATTAGAGTGAATATCTTAGATTCTAACCCTTTTTTTATGAGAATACCGGCTATGCTCGGGACAAGAAAATGTGTTGCTATAACCGCATCGGGTTTTTTATCCATAAGAGCCTTGCTAAACTTGCGCAAGTTAACATAATCTGATACCGATTTCAATTTACGCGTCAGTTTGTCCACTAAAGGAATATTGGTAAGCCAATACATGAACCCCCACAGAAGCTTCCCGCGCGACATCGCAAAGTTATATGCATCCGAATACAAAAACTTATAGAATTTCCCGGAAAGATCCAGGATATCCATGACCTCAACATCAATATTCTCATTCTCTTTAAGAACATCAAAAATAACAAGAGCCGCTTTTTTGTGTCCCATACCCGCAGTCGAATAAACTATAACTATCTTTTTTTTAGACATATTCTCCTTTCACTATAAATTCAGACGCTTCTAAAAGATTATTAAAAATATGATCGGGTCTATTTTCCCAATGCGTAGTATCTCGGAGTACATTCTTACCGCTAAGGACTAGAATGGTCTTAAGACCCGCTTCTTTCCCGGCTTGGATATCTCGTTCCGTATCTCCTATATAGAATTTGCCTTCAAAAGAATCTATCCCCAGTTCTTTTTGAGCTATTAAGAAGAGTCCCGCCTTCGGTTTACGGCAACTGCAGTTCTCGTCTTTAGTATGCGTGCAATAATATACTTCTGTTATTTTCCCGCCTTTTTCGTCAATAAGGTTGGTCATCTTTTCCGTAACTTTCTTTAGATCGTTATCTGTAAAATAGCCTTTCCCTACGCCTTGTTGATTTGATATTATTACATTCTTGTACCCGGCATCGGTAAGTTTTTTTATGCCTTCCGCCGCCCCTTTTATTATATGAAGCTCCTCAGGGGACGCTACATATCCATATTCTGTCCACCCTTCCGGATCTTTATTTATTACCCCGTCTCTATCGATAAAAACATATTTATCGCTCATTGCGTCTCCCTGTATTCGTCCCTGCACAAAAACGCCGCTAAAAGCAATGTTATACCCGTAAAATGCAGCATAAATCTCGATATGGTCGTATTTACATAAAAAAACAGGTTGTTACCCGTGGTAAGCATATATCCCGCAAAATAACCTGCTGCTGTGATAAGGAGAAAGGCCATGATATAAAAATTTTCGTTCTTCCACAGCACTTTTCTCTTCCAGATCATACATGAAGCCATGATTATCCAAAATATATTCCATTTTTTTGGACCGAACACTTCCTGCTGAAAAAGGTCCAATAAAACCGGTATATCCTTGATGTTCTGAAGAATACGTCCACCTGTCACATTCATAGGATTTATATCACTGTTAAGCACTGCATGAAAGAACCTCACGAAAAACCACGGTAACGCTATCACCGTTAACGTCACAAGAGCCGATACCATATCCCTACTCGTTTTCCTTCTATTTGCAGCATCAGATCTTAAAATAAGTACAGCGAATAGCAAAACGAACGCACCAGCAAAAACTACGGCTTCATTCTTTACCCATAATGCCGCTCCAAACAAAAAAGCTGATAATATAGCCTGTATTTTTATCCCTGTTCGAATATATAGGACAAAATACGTCAATGCGCATGTCACAAATGCCGTCAGGACAAGATCTGTATGTATTATGGTAGCATAATCATAAAATTGCGGTATTGTAGCCAGGATAAATACTGTAAGAAGAGAATATTTTCTATCGAATATTCTTCTTAAAAGAGAATAAAAGAGTACCGATGACATTAAATATATTACCGGCATTATCATTCTTACCGTAACATCATTGAATCCCGTGAAAGTGTATATCCAATTCATTATGAACGGTAATAAAGGCGGATAATCCGGATGTGATACCGTAGCTTCACCGAACCTGAAGAATCCTTCGGGTACCATTCCCGAAAAATATAGCATCTTGGCCTTTAACGCATAATTCGCCACTGCATCATGAGAATGTATAGGTACTGGTAATGTCAAAAAGATTATCCAGAGAAACTGAAAGATCATCCCCGCCATTAAACACTTTTCAAATCCAGTCCATGCATTATTTTCCCTGCTTATGAGGGTTTCTTTTAATCTTTCCGGTCGAGATACATAGCGTGCAATAATAAGAAGTAGCATAACAGCAGGTAAAGCCACCACGTTCTTAAATGATAACGGTATATCGTATAAATAGAATACAAGTGTCTGCAGAGAAATAAAAAACATGCCCACGAAAAATGACAACGATACCACCTCAGACCCGGAACACGTATACTCTTCCCTCTTTAAGGCGGTAGTCACCAAAAATATCCCTATGATCTCTATAAATAACACAGCTATTATAAATCCCATATCAAAGTCCTACTCGTTCGTATATGCTTCCGTTAGCATGACGTTTATATTCTTTATAACCAACAATATCCTCTCTATCTGGTCCAAAACGGAGTTCATAATCAGCATCTTGATTAATAGACCTTAACGGCCATAGAAAATATCTTGCTCTAACCTCATATATGGAGAATTCCTTAAATCCTGAAATATTGTAAGTTGCGCCTTCCGAAAGACTTGTTTTGCAGGAAACGAGGAAATCGTACAGTTCGGTACCAATAAGACTCTGCACTTTTTCAGTATAATTTGCTTTATACATACTAAAAAGATCACGATATTGATCATCTTTATCTTCTCTTCCCATAAAAAACAGCCATAGAACCATCCAAGTGATGAATATTATTCGGAATACTGTATGTTTTTTTATGGTATATCACTAGTGTCTCGTTATAAGTCAAATAACAACAATTGGTTATGAGAATCACCCATTTCTTCTTTGTAGTCAAGCGCCGCAAACACCTGTAAAATGGGGGTTTTCTCGAACATAGTAACACTCAAA
>Ga0208904_1000124_pt1 | contig 66256 bp, 121 predicted proteins | sample AntAceMetag02UKB_FD_184774 | JGI IMG/M metagenome (GOLD analysis project Ga0208904, IMG submission 184774) | Saline lake microbial communities from Ace Lake, Antarctica - Antarctic Ace Lake Metagenome 02UKB (SPAdes) (version 2) | ecosystem: Environmental > Aquatic > Non-marine Saline and...
AGCGTCAAGTGTGACATAGGAACCTCCGCCATCGTTGCCCGTGTTCACTATCGCAAACTCTTCGCTTACCCTGGTAGCTGCATTGTCTACGCGAACGTAGTAGTTCGCTTTCCATTCTGCATCAAGGTCAATACGTGCAACGGCGTCATCTGCATCCACCACGTAAATCTTCGTCGTTGTGGCTGCATATTCAGCCTTGGTGAAACAGCTATTTATAGTTGCTTCCGCACACTCAATTGCTTGTGCACCGGATAAGGCAAACTCGGCAGACGCTTTATATATGATGTCGAATTGGCAGTCTGTAGGATATGCGCCGCCGCTGTCTATGACTCCTGATCCTGCAATGTGTGAGTTGAGCACAAAGCCGTATGAGCCGGTGGTACGGCATAGGCGCATGGTGCCATTATTGTTTGCACCGAAGATGATCCCGCTTGCACCACCAGTTAGATCCAGATCCCACACGAAGTCCGTACCCGCAGGAAACGTGATCGTATCACCGTCCACCGGGACCCCGTTGTCCCATGTGCCCGCGCTTGAGGCAAGGTCTGTGCCGTTTGTGGCTATAACATTAGTTGTCGCCATCGTCTACTCCGAGGAATTCATATGTCTTGCTGTCAGAATAACAGGTACTCACCATGCCAAGTTGCGTTTTCCCAAACGTCACCTTGACGCCTTTTGGCACACTATACACGCCTTCTGTTGGCTTACTTACGTGCTGGTCCTTGTCGAGCACTCTAGGTTCCACTGGCCCCGGCTCTTTGTCATACGTGATTGTCACAACGCCATTTAGCTCACGAACAGAGACACCACCGACTACCAGGTTATCGCCAGGCTTTACCTTGTGGATTGACTGGCCAATGCCAATTGCTTCTGGATTTGTAATGTCTGCCATAATTAATTCTCCTTTTAATTTATCCTATAGTATGATAATGTTCCGTATGGTCCAAGGTATCTATAGACGGGTGTTCCTGATGGTATGTAGTACGTTCTTTTCTTTGGGCGGAATGCCTGGTATGGATCTAGTGAGAGTTCCTTTAGTGCAGATTCAGCCAACGCGCCATCATGCAGAAAGTAGTGACCATGATTAGCTGTACTAGCCTTGGCAGTTGCATTTATTGTTGAGAAAAAACGATGAGGTGTGATTGCATTCACATCCTGGGCTATACCGCTAGTAATAATAGCCTCACCATTGACGTATATTTGCCAACCCATAGGGCCAGCAGACAATGCAAAACTATACCAACACCCATACTCAAGGAGTGATGTAGAATATACAGCAGTGGTATTATTGACGTGGATTCCCCATCGCTTTGTCCCACCAAACTGGTCTAACCAAACCTGATACCCATCTCCATCTATAGAATTTTCTCTGCCACATATACCATCATCATGGTATATGTTTTTGTTGTTGATGCGCACAGATCCAGCGATGGTAAATCCGCCGCCGGATGTTGTTGCTAAGGAGGACAACCCGTTTTGTGCGTTATTAAAAAGTGAACCATCACTGGCCCATGATGCAGAAGCAGCCCTGGTTAGTTGCGTATTACCCACTATATCGTGCAAAATAGTTCCGCCACCCTCATTGAATAGCCACGCACCAACGAGCCCACGCGCTAACGGGTGGCTCATGTCGAGTGTGGCTCCTATGGGTGGCTTCATGTGCATTACTGGGATTCATCCACTATTGGTACGAGCGCAACAAACATTTCCACATCATCGCCTTCAAACGCCTGTCCTCCTTCATTCCAAACTACTATTTGACCATAACGACTTGGTGGTGTAAACCTTCCAACCGTTGATATCTGAACAGTAGTTGCAGCATCAGCAGTAAGTGTCAATACACCAATCAACTGAAGTTGCTTAACCCATTCTGCTTCTGATCCAGCTTGATATGCACCATCCGCGCCAGAGCACCCGCCATCGTTACCAGTTTCCGCTGTAACGTTTTCAGATGCTGACCAGTAGAAATAGACAGCAGCACCAGCAGTAGGCGCAACATCCATTTCAATACCAACTCTAACAGAGTATTGCCCCGCACGAGCTGCGGTTAAATCTGCCTTAGTACTTTGTCTTGCTGCTGCATCTGCAAGGCTAGCAAGAGTCAACTGTACTTCTGTCCCAGCTATGCCATGCCCGTCACCAAAGTCACCTGCAAAATCTGCAAATGCTATGATTGTTCCTGTCTTTTGTAGAATTTCTGTAGCCATTGTTTATACTCCTTCTATATTTTATTCCTAACGTTTAACATTTGTCCTCATTTTTAAACTTGTTAAAATGTTGGAATAATTAAGTCAGAATCTATTGAATCGAAAGGACTTACGCTATCATCGCTGCAAGGAAGGTCTTCTATCCTAAAATTAAATATGTCCTGATTTCCAATTCTTTCAGGTATAACTAGATGTCCTGTCTCTCCAACGGGTCCATTTCTATTCTTTAGCCAGGTAATTCTTACCTTCTTACAAGTCTTTGGATTGTTTCCAACTCCCATCGGCCACTCGTATTCTGATGGTGCTGAATTTTGTATAAATAAAACTGAGTCAGATGGATCAATTTTCTTCATAGATTCACTCATCTGTATAAGACTTGGGGACGCTTTGGCATCATATCCCTGTCTATTTAATTGAGTAGCTGTAGTTACCGGAACATCATATGTAACAGCAAAGTTCTTAAATGCTTGTGACACTTCTCCCAACATTATTCGCTCATCTTGGAAATCATGTCTACTTATTATTAAATCCAAATAATCAATAAATATTCCTTTTAAGTTACAACTATTTGCAACTAGATCTATTAATGACTCAACATCTTTTACAGTTGTTCTTCTAGCTTGAACGTATTGAAATATAACATTCGATCCTGTATTGTTAAGTGCTTTTTCAATATCATCTTTTAATGAGAATTGAGATTGTTCTGGATCTATACCCAAAACCTCTAGTTCTTTTAATGTCATCTCACAGTTATTATAAGAATTAAGATATTTATTATTCATTATCTTTTGTATTACTGTTTTATTACTTTCTCCAGTTAGGCAACAATAGAATCTTACTAGAGATTCAGATATCAGATTTTCACCAGTAATATATAGGTATGTACTCTTTTCCTCATTCTCTTTAAATGTTCCTTCCTTTACGGCATTAACAATTAATTGATTTAATAAAAGGGATTTTCCTATTCCTGATGATCCACCTATAAGGTATAGTCTTCTTTTCTCAAGCCCACCGGCGGGGAGTTTATTTCTAAAGTAAGATATACCAGTTTGAAGTGTGTCATCACTATCTATAGATTTTTCTAAGTCTTGCATCACAGATGAATAATCATCATTAAATAAATCTAAGCTTTTCATATCACCTAGTGATTCTGTTTTCTTAATAGACATCATTTGATCATGACTATTAGCTATAGCATCTTCCCATTTATCAATTATTTCATCGTCATCTATAAAATCACCACCATCTATTTTCTCCATTAATTCCTGGATGTCATTTTTATTTGTTAAAAGCTCACATAGTTTCCTTCTTCTTATGATCTTCTTTCTATATTTCTCAGTATTATCATCACTCACTTCAGATATACTACTTTGAATTACAGGAACTAAATCGGAAAATTTACCGTTTGCTAATATTTCCATTGTTTCATTAATATCGAAACTATCTTCTGTTGTTCTTTTCTCAGATAAATACAATGCCAGTTCAAATTTATTCCTGGTAGAATATTTTACGTCGTCCATATTCGTCTTTTTATCATACCAACTAAGAACATAATGGATCGAGTCTAATATCTCTCCTGTTAATCTAGAGGTATTTTCAATGCTACATAAAGCCATTAAAGACTCGTTTAAAAAATATTCGCTAAGCATTAAATCCTTTCTCCTAAAAAAATGTTGCCTCTTTCGAGTTCACCTTTGCGTCTTCAAATACATTAATTATCTCTTCACAATAATCTTCATCAAACCTCTCAATCATTCTCATTGAGTTTATTATATTTTCTGAACGCCCTGACGTCTTCCTAGACGTTTTTCCTGAGTTTAAATTATGTATGAATTCGTCTAACTCAGTTAAGGACGAATCTAATTTATCGTAATAAGTTTCTACAAAATCATCACACCATTCTTCTACCACTACAAACGATTGTAATGTATAGAAGAATATATAATTATAAACAATTGAAGTAAAACTATTTCTATCATCACAGTATATCATATCTGTAGATGGGTCTAGACATCTCATATTATATGGTCTAACTGTATCGTTCATCAATGTGTATAACATCTCCGTGCGCGTAGTTAGTCCCCGATAGTTTAATTCTAAATCTTCCGATTTAACAGATACTCTCCAAATTGTTTTATCGCTAGGATCCAATGCATATATGTAACGCCCTAATCCAACAGTCTTAAATACTCCTGTGCTATCATATGTAATAGTTACGTCAACATCATGTACTTCTTTTATATGTTTAGATATTATTTTATATCCGATTATATCTTTATAATCAGTAGTTCCAAGAACATGGAAATTAAATGATTTAATTCCATTTGCCTTTAACTTATTTAGAATTTCCATTATCGGTATGACATATAAACAAATGTTTGGTGGTCTTTGGGATGAGTGTCCAAACATACCTCCTGTCGAAAAGTTCTTAAATCCATATGGTATATCTGTACCATTAAGTATTTCATTATAAGCGTTATGAATTTTTGGAGATCTAAAATGATGAACATATATAAGCTTATCTTTTATCTCCTGTGGTAAACTAGCAGCCATACTATATGATAATAGATTTAGATCTTTCATCTCATCCCAGGTGTTAAATGGGGATTCAACTACACCAGGAGCAATGTCTACTAAAAATGCCTTATCATATTTATCGAATCTATTTACTAGGAAGTCATTATAATATGTATCTAAAAATGGAGTAATGTCCTCATCTCGTAAAAATTTATTTTGTATTTGGTATCCAGCACTATCAATATAGAATTCTAAGTTATCTAAAAATGAGATATCGTTTATCTTTTTCAAACGCTTATCATATTTTTTCATGAATTTTTCAGGTGTAAACTTTACACCCTTCGTTAAAACTACTCCAATTGAACTTAGAAATTTATTACAATTATCAATCAGAAAATTATTGATTTGATCCTGAGTAATATAATCGGGATATTCTGATAGTGTAGTTTTAGTCTGTTCGACGAAGCTTGGTGTAGCTGCGCATACGAAACCTGAAGACATATTACCCTTTCCGAATATGAGGATATTCCTTAAATCTAGATACCAGTGGCCCTTCTTCATCGCCTATAGAGTGAACATACTTTCGCAGTCTCTTTATTTCATTCTCTGGACTTTTTCTAACGAACTTATATATCCCCTTATTGATGTCTCTATACTTACTATATTTCCAATCGTTACATTTCATATTATTCTTAGGGTGCCATAAATGATTAATGTTTGATGGGATTATATTATAGCCTGCTTTGAACTCTGCCCTCCTGGCTATATCATTATCTATACCTCCAAGATCTCTATAGAATTCATTTGCTCCACCGATTCTCATATAATAATTTTTATTAAAGTAAACAATTCCGCCTTCAGCCTTCCCCGGTTGAGGTTTCATTATCTTCTCTGGTTTTCCGTTTATATCAAAGTAAGTTATTTTATCCCATGCGATTGCCCACGTCCGATTAAAAAGAGGACAAACTTTCTCAAAATACCGGTGCGTTATCATTGTGACATCTGACTCACCTAAAAATATTTTATTTGTAACCGAATTTTTAACACCATGATTGTATAACCAGGACTTATTAAATGGTCCTGAATAATTAGTTAGATTTAAAACTGTAAGATTTTCTCTTTCTACAGGATCAAATTCTATATCATTATTTGGATTTTGAAATACGATCAGAATGTTTATATTGTCTGGGATGACATTTAAAATATCATTAATATTACTTAATCTATATTTCCAATCGACATCCCCTGAGTTGTATAGGGGTATTATATAATCTGCTAAAAACATAATTTCATTCCTTTCTATATATATTAAATAGTGAGCATTGAGTTATTCAAACGCACCTTCACCGTCTCATCTATCATTACCATTGCAGAGGATTGACGAGGAGAAAGGGTTGTAGAGTAACCATTGCTTGGGTATATATTATATTGTTTTTCGACGCGGCAGGCGAATGGTTAGCCACCAGCCCTTCAAGCTGGTCACTTGCGGGTTCGATCCCCGTCCGCGTCACCAAAGTTTTTCGAGAGGGTTGCCGTTGGAGCCGTGCGGGGTAGAGGCCCAACCAATGCAAATCAGGTTTCAGCCTGCGCTCTCTCTTTTCCATATATGTGGGCCTGTAATTCAACGGTAGAATATTCGACTTTTGGTGAAAATTGGACTTCTACCTGGAGACGGGTAGTCGAAACGACTCAAATTCGGGGAAACCTTTAACATGGCAATCCCGAGCTAAGCCTCTTCGGAGGAAAGTGTAGAGACTTGACGGGTCGGACCCTAACGTATAAGACGAGGGTCTTGAGAAAGTCCAGACCACAAACAACTTAGGTTGGCAGTGAAAACTGTAGTTGGTAAGAATCGAATTACGGCGGGTTCAACTCCCCCCAGGCCTACCATTTATTTATATATACTTAAGCTGGATATCTTTCAGCTTCTTGTATATGTTCTTCCCTGATGCCAGGCCCATTTCTTTAACTACTCTGTATCTAATAAATTCATGTTTTTTTAAACAATTAAATATTTCTTCCTCAGAGTATTTATTTATAACTTTTCTCTTATTCCTACCACAATATGTCGAGAGCTGGCTATCACAATTAGGACATATCATTCTACAATTTGATCTAGTATTATTAGTTCTATCTCCATCAATATGATCAAATCTTAAAGTTATCGATTTTCCATTCCAATTGGTCAATTCACAAATATCACACAACCCTTTCTGTTCTTTTAGTACTCTCCTCCTTTTTAGGTCATATCCAATATCTTCCCATTTACCCTCACTTAATCGTTTCTCATATTTTACTTTTTGTCTAATAGCTGCTTGTCTTCCACATTCTCTAAGAATCTCAATCGAAATATCTGGGGATCTACCCTTCAATTTCTCAGAGACTTTCTTACTAATCTCTTCTCTATTCTTACTAGTAGAGAATGATCTTGCGCATTTAGATGAACAAAATCTTCCAGATCCGTACGATCCTTTGTGGAGCTTACCACATAGTTCACATGTATGTTTCATAAAAGGTCCTTTTTCTGAACAAGGTTAAGCAAACGAGGAGAATGTTATGGGTTGTTGTCTTGGAGCTATCGGAGCATTAATGCTCCCAAGAATTCTGATGATTGTATTGTACTTCTGTGCTTGGTTTGAGGGCGTTTTCGACACGAAGCTGTGGCCGATACTCGGGTTCATTTTTATGCCCGTAACGACCCTCTGGTACGCCTGTATCGCCAATTGGTATGGCGGTGTCTTCATGACATGGCACGTAGTCGTGATGATCCTCGCTGTCATCATCGATCTAGGACTTCTCGGAGGCAGTAGCTCGTCCACTAGTAGATGAATCCGGTCGATCACTATGACTAAGTTCTTCCACCTGTACAAGTGATCGTTTGGTGTTGTAATTTCCAAACAACATCAATTCCAAATTATCTAAATTCATCCACATGGGACCAAGATTATCACCATCCCATTTTATACTTATAACCATTTCACTCATTTTTTTTCCTTTATTAAACTTCTTTATCTAATCCATACACATCTATCTGAACTCTAGGGGTATACGTTAGCTTATTTTTTTTTGCAAAAATCTATTGTTTGTTTACAGCTATGGGTATATGCTGATCTATTAAACTCTTGTGGTTTAAAATAAATATCTATTGGTGTAAATGGCATAATATAAATTCTAAATCCTGGATAATATCTATGAATAGCATCGACAAATTCAATCACATTATCTTCTACTTCAGGATAATAAACTAACTTAAAATTAAGGAAGTTATTCAACCCTACAAGTTGTTTAGGATCTACATCAGAATCGATAAAATATCTAAGTATATCTTCGTATGTTACGCCCCATTCTTTATTGTAACATTTAACATCTAACTTTGGTGAAGCTGTTATATTTACAACAGGCATATCAATTACACCCTTGACAAAATCTATTACATTCCCTTCAAAGAAAGTTTTCTTATCAGGAACTAAATTACTTTCAACATGAATAAGTAAATCATTACGCAAACAATGAGGTTTAAATAGATCTATTATTTTTATATTATCGTTTGATAATGGTTCTCCTCCTGTGAATATAATATGGGAATATCCTAATCCCCTTATCTGAGAAACTGTTCTAATTATATCAGAGTCTTTTTCGTAAATACGAGAAGACTCTAATTTTTCGTATTGGTATTTAATATTAGCATACTTAGAATCGCACCATTGACAATTCAATGTACACTCTGGTAGTCTAATAAAATAAACAGGTTTGCCTAGTAGAATTCCTTCACCCTGTATAGATGCAAATTCTTCTACTGTTCTAAACGGAAATTCACTCATTATAATATTCCTTTATCCATTAAATATTCTCCCATCTGAACAAATATAGAGTCTGTGTCCGTGTATGCAATATATGGTACTTTCTTTTCTTCGTATCCATAATGCCATTCATTATTAATCGTCGTCGTATCTTCTCTCATATAATCACTCAGATGTTGCCCAGCAAATTGAATTGATTCTCTTCCAGTCAACGTAATACTCTCAGCCATCTCTAAATTAAAAAATCTAAAGTATTGATTTGCTAATACACCATATAACGCATTGGCTAAAATCTTGTATGCCATCTGCATGCAAAAAAACAAACCAACATCTTCTTTATTTTTGTTAAGCTCAGCATCACTCATTTCTTTTTTATATACTGTTCTCGTATTCATTAAATAACTAACAACTTCATTTAAAAAAGAAAGTTCTTGATTATGTCCTTTATATATTGTACCAGCAACTGTAACAATTGCATCATTATCTTGTAACCATTTATTAAAGTCTTTCCAATTCATTGTAGTTATAGTTCTAGATGGACTCATTGGATTAAGATATAATTCAACATCTCTTCCTGCTATTTCATCATTATCATAAAGAAATCTAAACGCCGTCCTATTAAATAATTCTGAGGCTTTATCGAAATCTTTATCATTGTCAACTAATTTTCCTATGAACGTATTTGGACCAATATTGAATGTACATATGATACGAGGATATAGACTAGCATAGTCAAAGTCAGCTAACCAACTATGAATTCCTTTCTTAGGTTGCATTACAAATGCTCCCGGTATGCTGCGATCTGATTCCTCGTTAAGAGAATTCCTACAAACTAATCCCTTATTTTTAGCAAACGATATAACCAATGGATCCAATAAACCTGTAGTAGATTCACATGTCTTCCAAGAAGATGAACAAATCTTCACCATCTCAAACTTCAATCGGATATGTCCAACTTTTGCGTCGAGTTCTTTCAATAGTTCAGTATCCACTGCAGAATAATCTACGAACGTATTTATATCTTTCATATACAGTTCATCTAATGTACCTTCATATGCAACCTTAGTTTCTCCAAGATTTTTCTTGGCAACGTAATTCAGTTTATAACTCTCTTCAACTTGTTGTGTTAATTCTTTGTATAATTCTAACATGTCTAATACATGATAACCATATATTTGAAAATCACCGTATCTATTTGGATTGAATTTTACTGCGTCAACAGGAGAAAGTAAATTTATATCTATTCCTAATTTTTTCATTCTATTTAAAATAGTTGGTAGATCAAATCCTACAAAATTCCAACCTGTCATAATATCTATATCTGATTTTCTAACTGCGGCGCAGAATGCTAACAACATCTTCTTCTCTGAAGAGTATACCATTATTTTCCTACCTGGAAATTCTTTGATCTTATTCGTATCCATTTTAGGTAGCTTTGTTAATAATACAAAAGTCTTTCCATCATCTATCTTTAAAGAAATAGAGTTGATTGGAAACTTTGCATCTTGTGGATAAGGAAATCCTTTTTTCATATTTAAGAAAACCTCTATATCACAATACATTATCTTTGGTTTTACATCTCTCTCATTTTTCTTTTGAATTCTATAATCTATCATGTACTTCGCTTCCGAATGTACATCTGATTCATATAGCGAAAGATTCGGAGCTGCTTTATATTTTTTCCCAAATGCTATATTAACATCTTTAATACTCGATAACATAGGAGACTCTTTCTGGCTTTCATTTTTATAGTAGAAATAAAATGCATTATTCATCTCCTTATAATATTCTTTATTATTATCTTTGTCTCTAAAAATATATAATACTTCATTTGTAGTAGACATATATTGTATATCCATAAGGACATAGTCTTCAGAATAATACTTCTCTGGTATTCTATGTAGCCTAGGCTTATCTAATTTTGGACCATCTGTTAAGACATCCCCTATAGATAAAAATGCAACAGCTGATTCGAAGTCACTAAAGAATTCTCCCCATTTATCAGAACCAATACCACCATTTCTTTGAACGAAGGATGGATGTATTGTCAACATAACATCTATGTCATTATATTTATAAAACCCACCGCGCTTCTTGGTTATCCCGGTATCTCCTATACCAAGAACTTTCATTGGAACTGATCCCATAACCAATATCAATTCTGGCTGAATGATATCTATCAACTTCTGCCAATTCGGTTTACATTTTTCTATAGCATCTTCTGGTGGGTTTTTAGTTTTACCGTTTTGGATATTAGCACAAAATACAACGTTACCTATATAATGTTCAATCTTATCTAGTCCGCTCTTAGTAAACGCTTCTCTAAATATTTTACCTGCTCGTCCAATTAGAGGTCTACCTTGTTTCAATTCATCATTCGCTGGAGCTTCTGCTAAAACAATTACTCTTGCTTTTGATAAATCATCCTGAACGTTTGTTTCTCCCACAACCATACCTTGGGTGTAAAGAGAACATACTGTGCAATCTGTAAACTCGGATTTTCCCATTAATTACTTTCTACCTTTAAACAATCTATTCCTGTTCTAATTTCATAACCATTAACAAAAATCTTAATAGTTATTCGTGCGGCATTATCTACTTCAGAACCAACTACATGGATTCTACAATCTCTAAATATTTTTTCATTATAACTTGAATAGGCAGCAGTTAAATCCCTAACAAAAAGATCCACGTTTTCCACTAAATCTGGACTGTATTTCAATCCTTCATAATTCGTCATTGCAGTGTTGATATCATTAGCAAATTTATTTATCAATTCATCTTTTTTCAAACCCTTGGATCCTCTCATGTTCTTATCCTCCTGCACTTTGACTCTTAGAGACATCGACTTTGTATATCCCTGCACCAAAATTTAATACATTAAGACAATATCCTTTATATTTATATGTACTGATCTCTTTTATCTTATTTAATTCAACTTCATTTGTAGACGAAACCAATTCAGTCATTAGTGTAGATGGGGTATTATCTCTACCACCATACCAATAAAAACTATGGTCTACTAATTCTCTAAACGCAACTTTTACATTCATTTATCATTCTCCAAAACTATTCCATTTTCCATTATACGTCTTATTCTATTTACTGAGTCGCATGTTTTATATATATGAAAAACATTTATTGACCCATACATTGTTGATATCATATATGGTGAGAGTGTGTATCCTCTGTAAGAAAAATGTGCTGCTACAAACTTAGACTCTTTTTCATTTAAAGGTCTATCTGCTATAAATGCAGCGTGTGAAAATATCTCCTTCGGTGGGCTTGGTTGTGGCCAGCGAATAAATTGCCTATCTATTTGCGCTGCGACATGTGCTAAAAAACATCCCACCAAATATGAATCAATCCCATCTTTAATAATGCTTGTAAACATCTACTTACTGGCTTCCTTAACTTTTTGTACGATCTTCTGTACAAGCCCTTCAAGCTCTTCTCTATTATTAACAAGCTTAGCAACATTTATATTTCTTGATTTAGCTAAAGTTATTGCTAAATCAATAGCACGACTTCTTGCTTCGACTCTCTCATCTTCAGCAAGTGAACCAACTTCGGCAATGTCGGGATCTGCTTTTCTCTCTCTAACATAGGTCTCATAAATTCTAGTTACTGCTATTTCTAAGACCTCTAGGAACTTACCATACTTTCTATCCTGGAGTTGACCATACCATTCTGTTCCCTTGAACACTGTCCATATAGCTCCGAGTATAGTTAAAAATAATTGTGATGTAAAAAATTCTAACATAATTTTCTCCTTTTAAAATTCAAACTGTTTTTCTTCTGAGTCTAGGTCTTTATATAAAGATCCCCATATGGCATCAAGTAACTCTGTAACTCTATTATCCCAACAGAGTTCCATAGCCGTCCTTATATCTATATCATAATAATCTGGAAGTACATCTAAGTCATCTGGTATAACTATATTATTATTTAATGATTCAACTAGATGCATTTTCTTTTTTATTCTTTCAGGGGCCTTCATTCTATTAATTCCTAGAATTTTAAATTGCTTCCCGCGTGTACCTGGGAAGAATTCTTCGTACTCTAATTTATTCCATAGTAACATCCCATGTACGTGAGATGGAATTCGTTTATAATCATCTAATGGTTTAGTAAATGATACTGGTCTAGCTATCACTGGATCTCCAGCGATACAAAGCTCAAGTAACTCTTCTCGTGTCTTTTCAATAAAGGCACGAATTTTCTTTGGTGAAAACACTTCGTCCTTAACGAGCATGGGAAAAATTTCCCTTATTTTTTCCTTCGTTAAACTGGGGTAATCGGACCTTCTAGTAATAAGTCCACGAATATCATATTCGTCTACAGGAACCCCCTCCTTATTTACAATGCGATGAACATACTTTTTCTTAACGCTTAAAAAATATCCTTTCTTAGCAACCAATTCTTGTTTAAGTTCCATTCTATTATACTTGCTACCAATATTATGCAATTTAGTATACTCTTCAAGAAAGTGATTATTAAGTATATCAGATAGTTTCTTAGACTCCTCTAAAACCTTCTCAACTATTTGTTCATCACTAAGTGACATTTTCCTTCTTTCTCTCTTCTTTCACCAGAAACACTTCAATGTCTAATAAAATTTTCTTAAATGTTCCACTTAATCCTGATACTTCTTGAATGTCCTCGATTATTTTTTTAGCTTCTGCTGGGTCAATATGTCTCGTGAAAATTTTAGCAACTTTTCTAGCAACTCTTGCTGGTACCATTACATTTTTTCTCCGCTTACGGCTTTTTTAAATCTTTCAAAAGTCCAAGTTTCATCATTCTTAATCATCTTACTATCAACTAACTCCTTTGCTGCATATTCTTTGATCTCTTTCTTAGAGATCTTTTTCTTCTTAGGATTACTCAATCCTAAGAGCTCCTTTATCTGTTCCCATTCTTCTGTGTCTTCACATAACTTATTAAGAAGTCCTACTTCATAATATTTTAAGTGAGGAAAAAACTTCATTATTTCTTTTACATCTGAATTCATTTTGGTATGTGAGAAATAAGTGAAATCATATTTTGTAAATCCTACACTCTTGACAATATCCTTCAGCATCTTATAAAAATCTAAATGATTATTAGTAGATTCTTTATAGTTCTTTGACATTGTGGTATAATTATTGAAGTATTCATTTAGAAATATTGTAACATCTTTCATTTTACAAAACATAAGCAACGCTGCTCGTGGATTAATAACCTTCAATATATCTTCTTCTAGTTCCTGGTCGTCTCCAGCCAATAGCCACGATTTAAACCGAGTGTATGGTGAGTACTTTTTATTAGCCATGGATTTCTTTTAAAAACTCCTGATATTTTTCATTCGACCTTGTCCTGTTTGGACAGGTGCTATCATTGAAACACTGGTACTCCTCAATTACTTCCCGACCATTAAATTCTATGAAAAGATCTTCGCTTGCAAAAGCAACATTCCGCCTATAACAAGCGCTACACTTCATGCACCCATACATAGGAATTTCTCCAACTTCTTGTGGTTTAATTTCAGCTATTTTATCGTGCTGATAATAGTTGTATATTTTTCTAATATTTTTTCCAGAGTCTTCAGAGTAACAACTCACCGTTCTAGCTGCTAGCTCTATTAAAGATTCATAATCATTAGACTTAGCTAAGTACATCTTCAGTATCTCAGCTTTCTCATAGTCCCAAAAAAGACTTGTAACTATAACTTGTTTGCCAGCGCTATCTGATAATATTTTACTATAGTCGTCAAAAAACTTTTTTTGATTGTCCCGAACTCTATCATCAGCTACTCCATTAATAAGTATTACATCTGAGTCATATTTCGCTTGAGCTAATGTAACAAAAAGAAGATTCCTGTTTGGAATCATAGCTGAATCTTCTTCGTATTCTTTTAAATCAAGATCGGTATTAATATCTACATAATTTCCATAAAATTCCAACAGAGCTTTCACTTCATTTTTAGAACATTTTACACCTGTATCAAAATATACTTTATCTAAATAAATATCTTCACAATCAAAAAACTTTCGAAATTGATTACTTCCGCTATACCCTTCTACGTTGAGGAAATAGTCTGCTAATGTGGAATCTAACCCTGGGGTACAGAGCATAGTTACTTTCTTTTTATCTACCGCGCACATCGAGATTCTTTATCTCCTTCTTAACTTCTTTTACAATTGTCCTATTTCTCCTATCTTGTTCACAAGAGATTTTTCTAAACATTAATAATAGAGTTCCTAATCGTTGACTCTGCTTCCTAGCTTTTAATCCACTATATGGAACCAACGATCCTTCTTCTGCGTACTTTAAAAAGGTGGCTAGATCTACTCTAAACTTCTCCATAAATTCTCTGTAGTCTAAACCCTCGTACCCAGATATAGATCTCTGTTTACTGCGAGGAGCAGTCTTCTTCTTTTTCTTCATTAGTTCCATCTTTTATCCTGACGTTTCTATCATTGATTCTTTCACATATAAAAATGACTTAACAATTTTATCAGTATCTATCGAATCAATACAAGCCGGTAGCTCTTTGTTTTTTATTGAAGGACAATTATGTTCTTCTCTACCACTATATAAACATGGATGCTTGCCACATTCATTCCAACCATCTGGCTCTATCGCAATAGAATTATCATAATATTTTAATGTGAGGTCTCCTGGAAATGGACCATATATTGTAACTATCGGTTTATTGATCGCGGCGGCAAAGTGGGTAAATGAAGAGTCAACTCCAATGAGACCCACACAATTAGCAAGAATAGCGATCCCGTGGTTAACAGTCTTAGAATATGCAGCATAATTTATCACCTTAGTTCTATCGAATCCAAAAGATCCAAGTAGCTCCTCATATACATGGGCATGTTTTTGCATATCTATTACACCAACATTAAACCCATTATCTAGTAGTCCACCAATTACTTCTTTCCATTTCGGTCCAGACATATTTTTAATAGCAGTAGATGACCTCATTTGAAGTAGTACTGTATTCTTAGGAACTATATCTGCAGCCATTTGAACTGCTTGTTCGTTTGGTTCAAGAATTGGTGGAAATTCTTTTATATTAAAATCTAAATTTGCAACTGTCTTGAATATATCAAAATAGTTCTTATTTCTACTTTCATTACAACGCTCAATTGCTCCTTCGAACGATAAATGATAATCGTGCCCATCTAGAAATTTCTTATCAAACGGAACTAATAGAACACCATCCAATAAATTTTGAGGCCAATCCATTAGAAGGCTTACTTGATGGGGACCAGTAGCTAGTGTAATTTTTACATTTAGATATCTAGCCTTAATATATCTAATCAGAGGTTGGATGAACATCAGATCACCAAGACCACCTGTTCTCCAAATAAGCAATTTTTTATTAGTTAAATCTTGACCTCTATATCTTTTAAATACCTGTTTAAATTTCTTCCTATATGGCTTTAGAATGGTTACTCCACCTACTCCTTTTTTACTATCTAAATAATAATTATAAGGCATAGTTAGAACTGAATCTTTTAAACATTTAATAGGATGTCCACCTATTGTAATAGTGCAAGCTCGTAGTACCTGGGCCAATACCATGTTCGGAGTTGAATTAATAATCTCGTCCAATGTATCTACTCTCTTTAGAGTATTTTTATCTATTCCACACTTAATCATTTGCTTCTCTGACATTATTTACCTTTCCAATCTGTAAAATTTATCTTCTGTCTCTGTATATATAGACATCCTACAGCATAGAAATATTCCTTCTCTGGAGGAGCTTTAAAATTTATCCGCAGAATTTTAAGCCACTAAATTTAGAGGGATTATTTAGTGGGATATAAACTTTGAGGACAAACTTTTAGAATATTAAGAAGGGAAAGATAACCAATATGGAATTAAATATAGTTATACCAACAAGAGATAGATTAATTTTAACAGAGAAATTAATAAATTCTATTTATGATAATACTAATAGTTTTAATCATATTAGAATTTCTTGTTTCGATAATTTATCAACATTGACTCCAGAAAGATCATTATTTTTTACTAATTTATTAAATGAGGGGAAAATCCATTATTACTCATATGACACTAGTTATTCTACATCTAATTGTTTTCCTAAAGCAATAGAATTTCAAAGGTGGATAGATATGATGTGGTTAAATAAATCATTTGATTCTCAATTTATCAAAAGATCTGAATTTAAAGATAAGTATTATTTACTTATTGATAATGATATGATTCTAGGTCCGGACTGGGATTCATATTTTATATCAGCATGTAATAATAATATATCTAAAGATTTATATTTTTTAACTCAATACCCTGGTGGGATTACTGGAAGAGGAAGAGATAGAGATAAAGGTAAAACTACTGAATATGATATTAAAAATAATTTTAATAATAGACCGTTTAAGTTTATTACTGCATCTAGAGGAGGTTCATCCGGATTCTGGTTTATGAATTGGGAGATGTTAAGTAGATTAACTTGGGACTGGGAAGATTATAAAAAGGTATATGAACGATTTAAACGTCAAGATTCAGTTACTTGGGAGATGATAAAAAATAAAGAGGGTAAAGATTTTCATTATGTAGGAGCATTAGTTCCTAATCAGTCTCCATATGTTATACATCTAGGAGATTTTATGGGATCTATTTGTAAACAAGAAATGATAAAAAAATATAATGAAGCTACGTTAAGAAGATTTGAGATAAAAGAAGAGGCTTTAAAAGATTTATCACACTCTGAAATTTTTGAAAAATATAAAGATAAAGGAAGTTATTGGTAATGGCAAAAAGAAAAACATTAAATATTATTTTCCCTCTAGATAGTACCGTTGGATACAACGATAAAATTCTAGAATCGATTGCTAATAGTTATAAAAGCGCACAAGTATTTGTACCTATTGTCGGATCGATTAATAAATCAAGAGAACTAAAATCTAAAATAAAAGATTTTAATCCAAATATAAATTGTGTTAATTTATCAGCAAGAGGATTTAACTATTCATATACGTGTAATCTTGTACTGAATAAATTTGCTAAAAAAATAAATGATGATGATTTAATACTTTTTTCAGAGCCTCTAATATACTTCAAATTTAATGATAATGTATTAGATGAGTTTGTATGGAATATGACAGAAGAAGAATTCATAGAGATTCCCGTTCTAAAGGATTCTCTTAATGAGCCTTTGAAAACTATAGAAGGTAATTTTCCATATAGAGTGGGTAGAAAAATAAGAGAGATGATAGCGGCATCAGAACCAATAACGGACCCTGAAGAGGATAGACAACAAATTCCTTTAAGCTATTGCACTCCTTTGATTGTAGGTTCCGTTAAAACTGTATGTAGAATTGAAAAAGGATTAGACGAATTTCTATTTTCAAATATGGCAAGAACTCATCTAGGTATTCAGCTAGAGAAGATAGGTCTTAAGAAAAAACAATCAGAATATTTTGCATATCGTTTATCAAATAAGATGGAACCACATCTAGGCAGAATATCAGATGATAAAAAATATCTTAAAGAATATTATAAACGAACTGAGCATACTGTATTCATCCCTAGTAATTTTGGTACAGATATAGGGGATACTAAACGAGTCAGAGGGCTTATTCTTAATTCTGAGAAATATCCCGCTTGGGATAATAATAAAAATTCTTGTGTGGGACTACCAAGAATGATTCCGAGAGCAACTAAAGAGATTAAAAATCTAACTACATCAGAAGCTAGAGAAATAATCGAAGAAACAAATAAAGAAATTAAAGTAGAGAAAATAGATTCTCCTATACCTAAGATTATAATTGAAGGTACTAGGTTAGAGAGTAAAATTACATTCAAAGAGATTGCAATTCTAATCGTTCAGAATACGACAAAGAATTCGATTTTGAATACTAAATTTGTGAAAGAAATTTTCACTAGATATGGACCTATAGATATTCTCACAAATAATAGAGATGCTGAACCTATACACCTAATGGAATCATTTATGATAAAGAATTTTTATGATCTCTCTGACATTGAAAATGGATTTTTAGATCTGAATAGATATGAGTTTATTATTAAGACTAAAGATTGCGGTATTCGTATACATGATCAATTTATTAGGAAGTTAAAACTTAAGAAAAAAGAAAAACCTATTATAGATGTAGAAACATTTGTAAATATTATAAATGATCCTAATCCGTATTGTTCATATAATAATCCAAAGGTTGCCCTTCCAGAACAAACTGTAGTGATAGCATCTAGTATGAATAAAATGTTATTCAATTCTCCATATCTTGCAATGTGGGATAAGTTAAATGTTTTCGCATCTAAGTTATCCAATCTGAAGATAAATACAATACTGTTATCTTTGGAAAGAGAAAAAGATATAATGGAAGTAGAGAGACTTGTGAAAAGACCTAATATTTCTTATCATCCTCTTGCTAAATTAAGAGATGCCGCAGGAATATTAAATTCTTGTAGTCTCGTGATTACTAATCCATATTCAGATACCTTTTGGTTAGCATATGGATTAAATAAAAAAACACTATTAATGGTTGGTCACGAAAGAGATGAATATCCGAATGCGGAATGGATTACAAAAATGACAAAACCTTGTTCGTGCGTGCAAGGGCCAGATAGGTGTAAGAAAAAAGAATGTGTTACTGGACTTTCTATTGAGGAGGTGATAAATCAAACATGCAGACTAATATAAAAATAACAAATGTAGTGAAACAATTAGACCCGTATCCAGAGATAGTATTCGGTCCTTTTGTAGGAGAATATGGATGGGAGATATTAAGGTGGTCTGGATTTATTAGATGGTATAAATTAAACAATCCTACTAAACGAATTATAGTTAGTACTAGATGTGATAGATATGATCTATATCATAATTGTGTAGACGATCTAGATTTATTCATTCTAGAAGGTGATTATAAAGAATTTTCACCCAACTGTTATCATGGATCAGGATTAGATAAAGAACAATATCAAGAATTAGTAAATGGGTTAAAAACAAAATATCCAAATGCATTTATATTTCAACCATTTCAATATGGATGCTTTAGAAATTTATTTAACTTCAAGCAAATGGATTTTGACTATACTCCAGAAGAAACAAACAAAAAGATGATAGATCATATATTTGAAAAATTAGATAACACTAAAATTCCTATTGTAGTTGCGTCGAGACACAGAGTAGATATGGATAAACGAAACTGGGGTGAGCGAAATTGGAATACATTATTTCATTTATTAGAAAGGACAGGAAGATTTTCTGTTTTTGTAGCTGGTAAATCTCCTAGTTATATTAAGGCTACACCTAAAATAAAGTGTGCTGCAAATCTAGAAGATTATGTAGATGTTAATAATAACAATACATCGGATATTGGACTCACTATAGAAGCTATAAAATTATCTAAACTTGTAATTGGTGCTCAGTCTGGAACAATCCTCCTATCTAATCTTTTAAGAACCCCGTCATTATTCTGGGGGCATGAAATAAATAGGACTGCGGTAAAAGAAAATATATTTAATACTAGATGCATTACAATCGAAGATATGATATATGTAAGCACCCCTGCTACTATTGTAGATAAGATAAGACAGGAGTTTAAAATATAGAATGGAAATAATAATACCCAAGGCAACGCATAAAGCAACAAAAAGAAAAAGGTTATGCACACCACCATATAGGGTTGGAATATTAGGGGTATTTAAAGATGAGAATTGTTCAAATGTTTATTTTTCAAAAGCATTTAGAGGGTTTCCTGAGGTAGCGTCAGTATCTAACTTTAATTATAGAGAGTCGTTAAAACGGGCTGGTAATAAATTTCCAAGAGAATTCAGTAGCTTTGCATCGAATGTAGATCTTGTAGTAATATGTAAAGGGTCAGGAATACCTACACAAATTATTAAAAAAATATCTAGTTATAGATCAACATTCTTATGGTTTATGGATTGGTTTCCACAAATAGAATGGAATAAATCAGTCGGACAATATTCTAAATTTTGTCATTATAGATCTGCAACTGGATATGAAACAGCTCTATTATGGAGTAATAAAATTAGCCTACCTACATATCATATAGTAGATGGATCTGATCCAGATATATTTTATTCTGAAGGTGTACCCGAACAATATAAAAGAATGGATGTGTCATTCATTGGAGGATCTGATACGGAGAGAGATCAGATTAAAAATTTCTTACTTAACGAAGGAATAGATGTTCATTTTTTTGGACCAGGATATACAAGCTTTGTAGATGTGCACCACTTCAGAAGGATATGTTCTAGAAGTAAGATTATGTTAAATATAAGTAGAGGAAAATATGAGGGATATTCTTCATTAAGATTATGGAATATGTTAGCATGTAATTCATTTGTTCTTACAAAGAAAATACCTAAAATGAAAAAATATCTCGGATTACAAGATGAAAAACATATAGATAGTTTCGATAATCTTTTGGAACTAAAAAGAAAGATAAAATTTTATTTAGATAATCCACAGATAAGAAATAAAATATCTAATAATGCCCACCACTATACAATAAATAATAGGACGTGGAAACACTCAGTTGGAGAATTGCTATCTATAGTAAACAACGAACAACCATATTATGTGAAGGTGTAACTATATATATTAAAAAGTGAGGAGGTTTAATTTGCTTTATAGCATGTTAAACGTTATGTGATTTTTTAGGGTAACTTTTTAATATTTTTTATTTTAAAAATAATTGGAGAAAACGATGAAAAACATGAATGAGCTACAAACAAAAACAGCAAAAGCAATTGTAAATATATTTGAAACTGGAAAGATACATGGTGACTATGGTCAAGTCACATTGATCAGAGGAGATACAGGACATCTTACATATGGAAGATCTCAAACTACTTTAGCAAGTGGAAATTTACACCTTCTATTAGACTCTTATGTGGAAGCTGAAGGAGAGTATTCATTAGAAGTAGAACCATATCTAACTAGAACTCTAAATAGAGATTTTAGTTTGGACCATGACATTGATTTTCATTATATATTAAAAGAAGCTGGTCTAGATCCTATAATGAAAGAAACACAGGACTTATTCTTTGATAGAGTTTATTGGAATCCAGCTATGAATGAGACTGATAGAATGTATCTATATAACCCACTAAGTAAAACAGTTGTATATGATAGTTACATTCATGGATCATGGGGACGAATAAGAGATACTGTAATTGGAACTCCTGGTACAAGAGGAGAAGAAGCATGGATAATAGAATACATATATAAACGAAAACAGTGGCTAGCCAATCACACAAATACTATATTACATCGTACGGTATACAGGATGGATTCTCTTAGAAAGATTGCATTAAATGAGTGTTGGAATTTACAACTTCCTCTAGCAGTAAGAGGAGTTATGATAACAGAAGAGTCTTTAAATGAAGAGTACTCTTCAATAGTTCATACATCTGCAGAAGGTTGTACAAATAGACACTTACGATTTACTGATCCAATTATGAGAGGGGCAGATATAAAGAAATTACAAACACTGATGAACGTATTTATAGAAAAGAAATTAAATGTCGATGGTGTATTTGGAAGAAATACATTAAAGGCAGTAGTTAGGTTTCAGCTATCGAATTGTTTGAAACCAGATGGAATAGTAGGTCCCGTGTTTTGGGATAAGATAGAAGGTAAACTGCCCGGATAAGAAAGGACGGAAATTAATGATTCCTTTAAAAGATATAATTGCCGAACTAAATAAAACAATGCCTGAAGATATTTTTGAAAAATTAATGGGTGCAAAGATTACATACATGCAAAGAAATGCATATACAAATCATATATTTAAAACAGAATTTGATGTGGGTGGAATATTACTAGGAGAGCGAGTTCGAATATTTAATATAGATGAATTAATTATCCCAGTAGAGGTTGTAGTCATTATGGAAAATGCTGACGCTGAGAGTTGGTATCTAGTAGGAGAAGATCTATTCCTAATGATTTCATCGGATGGAATAATTACAGATAATATAAAACTTACCAACAAACCTGAACGATTTTCTGACATAATAGATGAGATAAATCAATTACGTCTAAAGAAAATATCACCTAAAGAGATTTTAGAAGATGGTGAAAAAGGAAGAGAAATTCTTAAAACAATTCAAAGCATTGTAAAAGATGCAGGATTGGATGTAAATGTAAATATTAAAAAGATTGATTTATCTGAAGAAAATATAAAAGACATGCCTCCCGAATTAGTAGAAGCTATGAAACATGATGGGGGTGTACCAATTCCTATGGACATAGCCATTAATGCTGACAGCCCTGAAGAAAATGACAGGGTGATGGAAAAATTAAAAGCATTGATAGAAGATACTATTAATAGTGGCGGTCTATTCTTAAATGCAGATAATACAATGGGTAAACTCATACCTATGGTAGATGAAGAAGACGCTGGTCGTTTGCTTGGGAATACAATATTTATAAGATTTTTAAATGCAAAAGATACTGAGTTTAAAGCAATCGCGTTTAAGGACGGTGCCGAATCTTTGAGTGATTTAAAAATTCCTCGTAGTTGGAAACTTCCAGATGGAATGACAATAGTATTATTAGGAAATCTTATGGGTCCACTAAGACCAAAAAAATCAACAGAGTATTTTGTATGTGATAGAGCTGGTGTAAGTCTATATATTAATGAGGAAAAAGCAAAACGATGGAATGCTATAAATATAGAGACATTGGATAATATACTTGACTTTATATTTTATGAGATGTTAAAAGACTTACGAAGAGCTGGGTTAATTCCAGCTCCATTAATCGGAAAACTTATAGAGAAATTAGGAATATCTAGTGAGTTTACAGACGAGCAACTGGAAGATGTTGAAGAAGATGATAAAATAAAAGGTAATTTATTTGAAGCAGTAAAAGATCATTTACACGAAGGCCAGAAGATTGATATTGTAGATGGGAAATGGACAGTTAAAAATAGTGATGGGTCTAGTATATTTACAGATAGTAACCCATATGAATCCGATGAACTACCAGATGATTTTGATGTAGATGCTCTTCTAGAAGAAAGAGAAGAACTTGGAGATCTTAGTGATTTTAAAGCTCCATTTGAATTTGATGGTGACTTCGATGGATAATGAAAAAACAGATAGTTTAACGCGAGAAATAAAAGAATTAATAACTTTAAAATTTCTTGTTATATTGAACACGTTTGCAGTAAGATTTAATTCTATTGGATTGACTATAACATATCTAGCTCTATTTATAAAACTTTCATTTCTAAAGAAAGAATCATTAGAATGTTATCTGGATAGTATTAGACATGACTGGGAAGAAGAACTTAGTATTTTAAATAGAGAACTAGAGGATGTTTGTAAAGAGAAACAATTGGATTTTGTTCCCATAGACAGGCATGATGTTTATTTTAAACCATTCATTAGGGTCGATAACTGGGTAAGTAAATTAATAAAAATTAAGTAACTGGGAAAATAAAATGGAAAAATGTATAAATTGTGGAAAAATAAAAGAAGACGTAAAACAAAGAGGCTATCTAAAACGCCTTCTATGCTCAAAATGTTACCCAATGAATGTATGTCCATCTAAGAAAACATTTCTGCATTATGTTCCCCGCCCGGACGCGCGTGATGCAAAGCTGACTTATCTAGAAGTTATAAGAACAGATAAGTGGAAAAAACTAGTTGAAGAAAAAATGAAGTTAACAAATAGTACTTGCGAAAGATGTGGGTCTACTAAGTATACTCACGTTTATCATAAGACTCAGAGGAGTGTTGGGAACGAGAAAATATATAATATTATCACTCTCTGTCAACTCTGCTCAAATAGTAAGTTCTAGTATATATATTAATTAATGAGATAGTCTCACCATTACCATTACTTCAAAAGCGAAAGGAGCATATTGGACTATGGGAACTGGAACCGATTTGAAGAAGAAGGTGTTGTCTAGAGCGGGTGTGCGTGTTTACGGAGATGATGTCCACGATGAGGCGACGGAGGCATCGATAGCGCGAATCATTGATCGTTTGGTTACGAAGCGAGGGAAGGGGTTCGACGAGGCGTGGGCAGTCGGAGGCGAACTCTTAAACCTGAAACAGTTGATGCAACACCGGGCACTCCGGAAGCGAATCAACACCGATGTCGGCATGCCTATTAGTGCGATCAATGCGCGGCTGCGTGTATACCAGCGCCTAGCGCATTATGTATCCAGCGGCGAACTGAGTCTGGCCAATCTACGAAAGATTGGCCTGGACAAACTGAATGTGGTGTGTCGGAGTTCGGCTTTCGATGAAGGTCTACTCATCGACGAGAAGACTCTATGGATTCGGCTGCCGTTCAAGGCCCGGACCCAGATAGTTTCCTTGCACCTCATTCCTATGGCAAATCTCAAAGCCATGTTGAAACCGTCCCTGAGTTTCGACGAAGAGGAGAGGCTGGCGGTTGCGGCAGTGGAACGCGCGAAACGGAATTTGACGCGGAAGCAGTCGGCGCTACGAGCATTAAGAAGTGGAACCCAAGTTGCAGTCTGAACAGGAGAGGAAGTCCCACACTAACCAGTCGGTTGGAGTGGGGCTTTCTTTTTCGGAGGAATTATGAAGAAACCACCGGCATATTATATATTTGGAGCAATGGTTGTTCTTACTTTAGCAATAAGTGTAGCAGAACCATGTCCACTTTTATTTTTCATACTTCCTCTATCTATAATTTCTTTTATTTTAATGATTGTTTTCTTCGATGAAGAAAGTATAAGTTCTATTATATATGGAAGACTCTCATATTTTTGGAGTAATGGAGAATGTGCACTATGCAATAAATCTAGATATATAATGGGTAAATTTTGTAATTCTTGTTTCCGTGAAAAACGAGATCTCATGGTGAGAATAATGGAGACATCTAGTAGCGATGAAGAAATATCTCAACAGCTAAAAGAAAATAATATTCCATTACCAGTAGAATTATTAAAAGATGATGAGGTTGCTCATGAATTAGCAAAACGAAGAGTACATGTTAAAAAAATTAAGGAGAGGGATGGAGATTAATGATGGATCTAAAGTAAAAGAAAAATTAAGATTATTTAGAAATTTCTTCGATGAACCTAATTCTTATTGTGAAGGGAAATACACATATAAAGAAACTTCAGTCTTTGATGTAACATTAGAGACTATACGTACATTGGAGGCATGGGGACTAGTTATCATAGAGATTCAAAAAATATCGTCAAATAAAATAACCACATTATGGATTCATAAAAATACTAGTGTAGTAGAATCAATAAGATATAAGTATTTACATAAGAGGTGGATGATTGAGCTACGCAATATTATAGAAAAAGGAATCACCATATAACTATATATATTAAATAGTGAATGAGTTGCACTACTGCAAATTCATTTATTGCGTAGCAATAGAAGATCATTTTTTATTTTACAAAAATTTAGAAGGAGTGAAAGAAAGTAAAAAGTAGTTCATGTAGTAGAATTCAAGAGACACCCAAACGGACCCCCAAGGAGAGATTTCCCCATGAAAACGTTCGAATACAGCGATGCCCTTTCAATTGAAGTTGACGACGATGGTGTAGCGAAGCTCATCTTCGAAGACACGCCGTGCGACCTGGACGCGTTCCTGACGAGCGCAGATTCCGGCGGCATCGCCATCATCAAGCTCGATGACGCCCAGATGGATTGGGTCAAAGCCCAGATCCCGATGATCGGCGGGGAGAGAAGCCGCCAGGCGGGACATTCCCTAAAGCCCGGCGACAAGATCGTGTGCCCTGTGAGTGTGCGCAAGGACGGCGAGACCGGCGTGATCATGTTCCACCAACACGATCTCACGGATCAAATGAACGCCAAGAAGGCGTCCAACAAGTCCGTCTTGAAGATCGTCATGCCGCCTCACCGCTACGCGACGACCTATCCCGTGGCGCTGCCCACCAAGCTCACGACCGTCGACGAAGCCACCGGTGCCGAGAAGCAGATCCATATCAAGGGCGTTGTCGCCATGTGCGTCACGCATATCACCCCCGACACGGTCATGTTCGAGGTGACGAAGGTGCGCCACAGTTCCGTCTACGTCAAGGCTCTCGTCGGTGACCCGGCGAAGCATCTGTTCACGAAGTACGAGTTCGTGGAAGAAGAGCTGAACGAGCCCGACATGCTCGACGATCCCGAAGAGCTGGCTGACGAAGAGGTCGCAGTCGAGGCCTAGCCACTGACTGGTATCCATTAGCTTCCGCCAAAAGAGCTGCTGTTCCACTTTCATTAGTGGACCAGCATCTTTTTTTGCTAAAATTAAGGAATCATTATGAAAAGAGAAACAGTAATAAATATAGAAAATTGGGGAATTCCTACTAGACTTCAAAGAGCTATATTATATCAATTAGGGAAACTACATTTATTTTTTAATGTTAATAAAAAGAAGCCTTGGTTTACTGCTAAGATAAAATCATTTCAAGTTAGAGAATTATTAGATCTTGAAAAAACCGGATTCATATCTATTACCAATGTAAACTCTGTTGCTCAACAACAGAAGAATAAAATTATTTTATGTGTGGCTGAAGTTGAAGATATCGGAACACATATGTATGTTGTCCTATCGGATAGAGGAATTAAATTTACAGATTGTTGGATAACAGGAAATTGGATTAGATTCATGACAGTGCTATCCATCACAAAAGGCATAAACATATAACTATATATATTAAATACTGAATGAGGAGTTTCTTTGTGATTCGCTTCGCGCCATACTGGTTGTTTTTTCTCAAACAGGAAAAGGAGAGAGAAGAAAGATGTTGTCTCGAAATGTTGGATGTAAGTTTGATGTGACCCCAATAACGGTGATTACGCTCATCGCGATGGTCATCCTGTCGATCCTATGTGTCAAGGCATGGTTTGTGCCGTGGCTTACGCTTGGCGTACTACTGGCCTGCGACCAGGGAGTCAAGTACTTCAAGAAGTCCACGGGCAAGGAAGGGGATGAGCCCACCATCTGGCTCAGCGCCGATATCGCCGTCAACGTTGTTCCTCCTGTCTCCATGGGAGATGCGGCATCGGCTGAAGAAGGCGGGGATGGCGACGGTGACGAGGACGAGTAGTAATTTGAGGGGGCTCTCGCGCGCAGGCGCGTGCGATGGCCCTCTCTTTTTTCCCCAGTTTTTCTATATATATTAAACAATGAATAGAATTCTTGTCGACAATAGGAGGATCAGGCCATGTTCGATGACGTTGTTAAAAAGATAGTCATTGGGATTGTGACTGGCGTCAGTGTTAAGATGGTAGTTGATGCTACTGAAGAGTGCATCAGATCTAGCCAAGAGACCCGATATATTGGGTTGAAACGAATCTTAGGGTGGTAAGGCGTATGTTGAGAAAAAAGACCGGCTTCACTGACGAGTTCCTGTGGATTTCAGAGCCTGTCAACAGAGGAGGAATTGTGCTATTTAGACATCTCCAACAATGTGCGTTGGAGGTCACTCCGAAACGATCTTTAGTTTGGAGGAGAACAAGAGATGGTAGGAGGAGCCGCCCCGGAAAAAAGTCTAGGTAAGTGGTTCAACGATCAGATGTGCGGAAGTCTTTCCGGACAAATATTCACTCTAAAATGCGAGATAACCGAGTTAAAGGAAACACTCGGACACCTTGTTAATAGAGATCGGGATTTTGGTTCCGCCAGCCCGCCGTCGCTCAGAACATTTCTTGTAACGCTAGGCCAAGACCTTGCGAAAGCACAAGAAAAGTTGCGAGCGGCAGAAGACATGCAACGTAGGATTGGGGGCTAAACGCCTCCTTTTCTTTTAAGGAGAAAACATGAAAACGACGAAAACGTTAACCATCTTTATTTTATTTATTTTTGTAATTATTTCTTCTGGTGTAATTGGATCATCTGAGGTAAAACTCGAAGAAGCAATAGTAAACTTAACTACTGCACAAGAAACAATTAGTATATTAGAAGTAAAAATAGATAGTCTAATAACCACAGTAGAAAGAATAGAACGAGAACAAAATCTAGGAATGATAGAACAAGATAATCAACTACAATTAATAGAATTGAATATAGATGATATAGAATGTGTAAGATCTGAGATACATTCTAAAAGTATAATAACTACCAAAGTAACTACATATCAATTAACCGTCGAACAATGTAATGAAGATTTAGCCAATACCGCAACTATGAAAAAACCTATTCCTGGTGAAACTGTTGCAGTATCTAGAGATCTAGATTTCTTGCTTGGTCAGTGGATATATATTGATGGGCATGGTGTACGTCATGTTACAGATAGAACAAGTTCAAAATTATCAAAGACTGTAGATGTTCTTATTGGAATCAATCAAACTCCTTGGAGTATTCCGAATGGAAGGATAATTCCATTAGGTCCTTGCTTCAAATAACTATATATATGTATTTCATAGACGAGAACTATATATATTGAATACTGAAAGGAGGTGATTCTATGTTTTTGGATACTATGATATTAGGCCAAAGACGCATACAACAGAAGGGAACTGCCGTCATCAGACGGGCCTTCTGGGATCCAATCGATAGGTGGACTGAATGGATGCATCATCCAGATTCAGAGACGCCTCGTCTTTTGAAGGTTCTGAAGAAGGGTATATCAGAACCAATCTTCATGATCCACGATGTAACGACATGCCTCCCTATGGGTGTGCCGCAGACTAGGATCTTGTGCCTTGTGGTCGAAGAAACGTTTTCGAAGAGTTGGCTGGTGTTTTATGCACCCGTCGAACGACATGGAAATGTTGATGCCGGATGGTGTTTGGTATGTTTCCAACGGTGTTTCTCAGGTGATAGGAGAAGCGTGCCGGAAGTCATACAACACCTAGAGCCTAGCGAACTATCGCTGCCGCTTCGGACTGCATTCGCAGAGGCTCTCCAGATCGAGGACGCTCAGAAGAAATCGGCGGGATTGGGTGACCGCTGAGTGTCGTATAGGAAAGATTGGGTTTAATCCCCAACTTTCTTATTTTTAAAATTTTGAGGACAAATTATAAATACACTGGAGTTTTGTAAATGCATACATCTGAACAATTTTTAGAGTATAATGTAGAGTCATCTATATTAAATGAACAGCTTATTCAGGAAGGCGTCTTATTAAATAAAATAAACGACGGCCTCACCATTTTATTAAATAAAATGAATAAAGCTGATTCTAAATTAAATGAATTTATGAAAAGTAAAGGATTCGGTCCAAATGAGGATATGAAATCTATAATAATAAAAGCAGTGTCTAGATTACATTTCGCCTTTAAAAGCGGAAAAGATAATGCTATTAGAGATGCTTTAATTATCGAATTTAAAGAATTCTTAAAGTATTTAAAATCATATATCAGTATAAATGGATTAATTAAATTAGGAGTAACTGCAGTCTTAGTATTTTGTACCATAAAAACTCAAGCATTCTTTCTAAAGGTATTTACAAGTCTACTTAAATTACTTATTAAACAAAATGTAATGAATCCCAAAATACTTTTATTTCTAATGAATGTAATATTAGTAGGAATATTTTTCCCAGTAACAGTTGAAGTGTTCAGATACATATCTACTAAGTTTGGAATGGGTAAAGAGTTTTCTCTAGCTATGGGTATAATAGAAATTAAAAATATATTTAAAGCTAAATTTAATAGAATTATTTTAAAAATATTAGCAGGATTGCAAGCGATACATACTATTTTGAAACACCAGATGTCCCATAGTAGACAGGCAGCATATGAAGTAAAAGACAAAGGATTTGAAGGGCTTCTTCAAGTTGCGAAAAGAAATGTCATAACAGAACTTATTAAAATATTTGCTACGTTACTTATTTCTATGGTGGTAACACTTTATCAAAAACTTTAGACGAATATATTCAAATATTTCAAGGCCTCTTAATTTATTTAAGAGGCCTTCTTACTACATATATTAAATAATGAATCAAGGAGTCTGTGTGTGAAACTAACCAAGAAGGAGACTAGATTTGACGGAACAACAACATATACCTGCCGTTCGTCGTACGGATGTTGTACCCCGTAATAGAAGAGATCGCAATTGCGTTAAAGAGGTGGTGGTGGGGGTTCGTAGAACCGTGAAAGCATTCCTTGAGCAAAAGCAGCGAGAATTCGATGCTCTGCAAAGCGAAGGAGACTGCGGATTGTGCAGAGTCAAACAAGAGGTAACTGCTCTATTGACTTTGTTCTCACTCCTTGATCGACCAATCTTGGATGATCGCGAACTTGGGTCCGTCGGACGATGGCGGGATCGCGGTTTTGTAGGATGTGTACCTTTCCAGAAGCCTGGGAATTTACCTCGTGCAGTTCATCAAGCGTTCAAGGTGTAGTATATATAGAAAGGGAGCTAGTGCGGGGATAGCACTTCTCCTTTTTCTTTGGTGTGTTGTATTTGGGTATGTTTTTATTTAGGAGATTTTATGCAGATATACTCTAAAGGAAAATCAATCAAAGAAATTAAGAAAACATTTTTAGATTTAACAGTAGAGATGACAACCTTCCTAGATTATACAGCACGTTTATTTGAGTACTCTATTTCTGGATGCCGTAATTATCACTACTATCATCGATTCGTTGGCGAACATAAATGGGACCTGGTGCGCCTAATGGAAAAAGGAATTGCTGTATGATATTCGAACATGTCAGATATGACAAGAGCCCAATATACACAGTTCCATTTAAAATTGGGAATATATTATTAGAGGTATTATGCAACTTTAGTAAATTATATAGAGATGTATATTCTGAAGTTGTAATAAATTATAGTAAGATAACACCACGTAAAAAAATTATATATATGTCCATGTACGGAGGCATAATCATATGAGAAAGGATCATAGATGACCATACTTTTTTGGATAGTCATAGTCATATTTATAATAGTAATGGATACAAAAGATATTCTTTCGTCATACACTCTTAAAACATTAGAGTTGTTAAAAATAAGAGTTCATCTTACTAGTCAGGTAATTACATATTGTAATACATCAATGTCTCTTATTTCATTATATGCATCTAAAGCTGAAAAAGAAAAAGCAGTATCATTAGTAAAATTTGTAGATGGTAAAATGGAAGAGATTGGGAAAAGTATTAAAGATGTTGTAGCATCTCAACAAAAATTTACGGATGATACGGATATGAGTAGAGCCAATATTATAACATGTATATCGAGAATGAATGAGATTCTAACATCTTTAATTATATTATATAAAGAAATAAAAGTAGTAGCTGAGGAATGTAATCATCCAAGCGTGATAGATTTTGAGAAATGAATATTAGTGAGATTTGTCGCTTGATGAAAGTTAAAATAAATTCTGCTCAGTCTGAACTTGATCAAAAAGAAGGAGTAGTGTTAGCAATAAATAATGGGGGGGTTCTTGTAGAGATTAAAACATCATTGATATGGGAATTAGATGATTATAAAACGACTTTATGGGTACGTCCAGAATTGTTATCTCGAGTTGTCGAGGAGATAAAAGAAATAGATTGGGGAAAAGCCCCAGCAGTTGAGTTTAAGGTAACTCCAAGGAAATTTGAGTTAAGGGAACTAGAATGAAAAAATTTAGAGAACGACAACGAGTTGTATTGGTTCATCCTTCAAGATGCGACCACAATGATGGACTACATGAAGGAAGTCGAGGAACACTACTAGGGTATAAAGGCGATTTACTTTTTGTTTCTTGGGATGATCTGGCAAAGTGTGGAGGTGGTCACGCCGGTGATGCTGGACACGAAACATGTCACATTCCGGATCAGTCGGGGTGGTGGGTACGGGAAGAAGCTTTAGAACGTGCGGATGACGAAGAAGAAACTATTGATTGGGGACCACCACCAAAATTTAAATTCGAACCAAATATATTTAATTCAGAGGAAGCGGTAAAGTAAAGAAAGGAACAAACCATGCAGTTTGTGCATTACATCCGAGAGAAAAACGAAAGCGGTTCGCATCCAACCGGAACGATCACAGTTCTTGTCGATGAGGAGGGCGCTGTTGCTGAGGTAGGATTTTCACTATTACATCCAAATGATCAATTTGTCAAAAAAGTAGGAAGAAATAAGGCGTTCGGCCGTGGGAAGGGTTGGTTCAATATGGGCATCAAATCCCTTCCAATAGGAAAAATTCCTACAGATAGAGAATTCGATCTAATAACTGAAATGAATAAATTTGTTGGGAAGATACTAGTCAAGCATCCTGATGCACAAACACCGAAGTGGTATCAGCAGATGTTTGACAATACCGAAGAAGATGTAGAAGAAGAAGTAGTAGTACAACTCACATAACAATAGAACTGCGATAGAATTGGGGGTGGATGTCGCCGCCCCTTTTTCTTTTTTTCTACATATATTAAATAGTGAAAGGAGAAATGAATTGAACCCAAATCACTTTCTAGACGAAAACCCCAAACCAACCCATGTGTTTCTAGTAGGTCAAGGATCGATTTCTAAGAAGGAGAGATGCGTTCTAAGGTTTCCTAGGATCCCCAATACGAACATCGTTGGGGTTACATGGGTAAGAAAAAAGTTCGTAAACGGTATTGTAACAAGAGGTGAAGTAGAGTTCATCAGAGAGGCAACGATCATTGGAACAATATTCCATCTACTGCTCGAAGGGATGTGATGGTTAGAGGGGCATGTGGTCCCTCTATAACAAAGTGGCGTATCTTGTCACTTTTGTTTTAGGAGGAAAAATGGTATATAACATTATTGTCACCGGAAGACTGTCTAAGTTGCTTACTAGAGTAGGCGAAATAGAAGGTATGATTAATACGCAAATGAGATCATTCGGAATAAATAATAGCTTGGTTATTCGGAGTGGGCCATTTCAAATTGCTACGTTAGAAGTATCACAACTACTTACTGTGGAAAATATAAAAGAAATAACAACAATATGTAATCGTACGTTTCTTGAAAAATCGCCTGACCTAGAACTAAATGTGGATAGTATAGAACTCGAAAAGGAGTAATATGATATTTGTCGATGGAATTATGTTGGAAAATTACTTTAAGCATCACCTCTATAACCCAGTACATAATAAAAGTTTTTCAGCAACACTCACGAAAGATTCAATATATTACACAATCATACATACAATAATAGGCAACCATAAATATTCTTTGGGATTAAAATCTACTAGATTTATTTACAAATTTTCACTTAATCTTAATACTAAATTAATTGTAGCGATGGTAGAGACATTAGATACTGTTACAATTCCAGGAGAAGAGCCCGAAAGGATGCCAGATGCCTTTGTTTGGCCGTTTTCAAAAACTATATTATTTGATTGGTTTTTATCAAGACAAAAGAAAGGGCTTGTGATATGAAACAACTTAAGTATTTTATTGGATTCGAAAAAGAACAAGAATTCATACAGTGTTTAAAATGCAGAATGAGATCATTTAATCTAAATGACGTACTACATAAGTATTGTGGATATTGTCATGAGTTCTTAGATATCTAGTACTACATATATTAAATAATGAATTGAGGATTATGTGAGCACAAAAGAAAGGGACGTGTATGAAGGTATCTAAGAATTTTGAGGATGAAGGCGACCTAGTGGGAATTATGAATATGTTTCTCTCCCACTTCGGGGTTGGATCGGGCATGGCGGTCTTTGCAATCCTTCGAGGACAATTCCTCATAGATAGCACTGTGTCTCCTGCTTCTTTCCTATCCGGAATACATACTGTCGTCCACAACGTGGTCGCTCCATGTGAGATTACGACAGTAATCTTCAGGGAAGAGCCAGGGCGTCCTGACTCGCCAGGAATATGGGACAAGATCGTATTCCGAGACATCGACCCCGATACCGAAAAAGACCCCGGTCCGTGGGTGGTTGAAATCGAGAGATTTCACAATGAACAAGAAGCTTTGGCTACGTAGTGTGTGTGTCGGAGATAACTAAAAAGAAGGAGCTGGGTTATACCTCGCCCTTCTTTTTAAGGAGAAAAATATGGATGCGTCTTCTATGAATTTTCATGTAGATGTTAACGGTAGAGGAGAAGAAGTAATCGAACTTGCATTTGCAATAAAACACAATTGGACTGAGTCTAGTCATGTAAGTGGGAGATATCTTAGTTATATGTCATTAGCATATGGGGTATTAGCAGTTGCAGTAGTATGGCCAGAAGTATTAGATTTTAAAGTATATGTAAAAGCAGTTAACGGAAAAAATTACGATGAAGAACAATTCGAGGCCCATGCAACAGGAGATAAACAATTAGAAGCTGTATCCAGAACATTGTTCCCAAGCCTAGAGGGGTTTACGTATGGCAAATACTAATCGACTTGGTATAGTATTCCAACGAATAGAAGAGACTAGAGCTTTCATCAATAATCTTGTTACTATATTACTATCAAATAGTGATGCTTGGAAACAACAATTTGGGGTTGATGATTTTAAACGAGTACAGGTGAATGTATTAGACTCAGGAGAAAGTGAACCTGGTCTTAGATTTACAGTGAGATTGACTTGGTTTGATGAAGAAAATAATCACCATGTAACTTTAATATATACTGTATTTCAACTTAAAATTAAAGAACAAAAGTACTTAGTTGAGAGGACTTATAAAAAATCAAAACCAGCAACAAAAAATGGATACATTGAAGTTATTAGTACAGATCATAAAGAATACGAAGCTAATGATACTTGGTGGTTAGCTGAAGATGATATACATATAATAAGAAAGAAGTTAGTTGGAATACAAAAATTTCTTAAAGATAAACTACATACATTAAGTAATGAGAAGGTAGATGTTGTGGAAAAAATATTGAAGGAGTAGACTATGATCGATTTCATTAAGGTAAAGTACCCAGAGGACTCAGAGAGAACTGCTGAAGTTGTGGAACAGTATACATCAGTAAGAACAACTAAGAAAGCAATACTTGTCGAGTTCCACGAAGATGAACGTAAAGCCGATGCTCACATGGCACAAATCTACAAACTAGTGAACTGGGTAGCCGAACCATTCATCATGGCAGGGATTCCAGTTGTACTCCTAAACACAGCATTTAACCGATTCCTTGTGTTGGGGGAAAATGAGTGGGTCACGCGTGAAGAGATTGCTGATCAGATCGGGAAAGAATCAGAAGAAACAAAATAGGAGAATAAGGGTTCGATCCCCTTTTCTTTTTATAAAGGGAAATATGTTAATATCTAGAATCTCTCCATTTAGTGGAGAATCGAACGAGATAGAGATTGATGTAACTGGTACACAATTGGTAAGATGGGAAAACGGAGAACATATTCAAGATGTTATGTCACATCTTAGCCCAGATGAAAGAGAATTCATTATGACTGGTATTACTCCTGAGGAATGGGAAGAAACATTCGGAAAAGAGTGATTCTACTATACATATTAAAAGTTGGAACTATGGGTTTTCAACAAGTGGAGAAGTGAAATGAAGAAGCCGATGCTCGTAAATGTCTGTATGATCCTGGCCTGGGGGTTCATTGTCACGACCGCCGTCGCGTGCGTGGTTATGGTATTCAGTTGGAGTGTGAAGAAGGACCAAAAGACGGAGCGGGTGACGGCGATGAACAGAGTTCTGGTAAGTTGTTGTCAATCCCATAAGATGGGGGACATAGACATCATCAATGACCCGCACGCAGGGATATTTATGGAGGAGGTGATGGAGGTTAGAATGGTCGCTAGGTTGGAGGAGATGCCGTTGGAGGACGAGAAGCGATTGTACCTTGAGGATATGCATCGTCTCGCGGCGGCATGGCAAAATCGAGAGGAGCCAGTAGAGGCTAAGGTTGGATTGTGCCTAGAGGGAGCAGTGGGTACTATACATATTAAGTAGTGAAGGAGTTCTCAGAGTCGTCCAATCTCCCCCCAAGTGCGGGCGCTCAATCCCCATGAGAACTTCTCTCGCCGCGCGGCTGCCTGGGTCCCCCCAACCTGGGCAGTCGCCGTTTATTCTAAAGTAAGGGAGAGAAGTATGTCAGTGGATACGTTTGTTCAAAACTGTTCCTCCGGAGATCTAACCCTTCTTAAGGAGTCTCTTGAGGGCAAGGAGATATTGACAGAAGAGGAATCAGAAATTCTGAGGGTCATGAAAGAACTGGAGGGTGAATTGAATGGACGCTTTGTTTAGATGTGAAAACGCTATGGAACAGGCAGCACTATACATTGGCACCCTAACGTCTCTAAAGGGTACCTTGGCTGAAGAGGAGGCGACATTTTTTCAGCACATGATCGGGCACGCTATGCGGGCGCTTGAAGTTTGTGGAGACGATGCAACGCCGGAAGACTGGCACGCCGAGTTGAACAAGTGCGCTATTCAGTGTGAAGTGTGCATCCGCGCAGAAAGCGGAGGCTACATCGAGATTCTGTATGAGGCACTAGAAGGCGCATGCACCGCAAGTTCGATTACCCAACCGGTATTCGATGAGGCAGTGTAACGACAACTCAAAAGGGGGAGGTGTGGGGTGGCTCACTTCTCTTTTTATGGAGGATAAAATGATCTCAAAAATAATTGGATATATTCTACTAACCATATCAACAACATATCTATACTTTCTTATACTATTAGGAATGATTATCGTTATAAATAGTATTGGATTTTGGTATGGGGTCGGAATTCCTATTTTAGCAATCATACTTTTATGCATTGGGGATAAACTAATAAACAACAAATAGACTTTCTCAAATATCACGTCGAGTATTTAAATTCGATTGATGTAACTCGACAGAGGAGGCAGCAGAGAATAGTAAAAAAGTATCCTGACATACGTGCGCATCCACAACTATCAGAGTTTGCGTGGGTGCAAGTTTTAACGAAACCGCTACATGAGGAAATCGAACATCTCAAGAAAGGACCAAGTACAATTTACGACAATAGAGGTCTGTACCTAAGGAAGATTCGGAAAAAGACAAGGAAGAATTGATGGATGAACTCGTGGCGACGATGGACGATATAATTCGAATGTTTCAATATCCTCCTTCTCACCCACAAGGCCTACAAGACGGAGAAGGGTTTATGATGACGTCAGATCCTGGTCGACCTGATGATCTCATAGTGGATAGAGTTAACAGTGAAATGTTAGCTGGGCTCGGAAAAGATGAAACCCTGTTGAAGGTAGTAGGTCCAGTAACAAGTGTATCCCAATTCCCTCAATTTTGCAACAACTTAGAATTCAAATATTTCCATCCTGACAATGCAAGGGTGAATGATGAATTTGTAGTATACTATGTCCGATGGGCATATGATCAAGGATTCACAGTTCCGTGGATAATCCTTCAAATCCCTTTCGAGAAAAAAGATGTTGCGTTTCGCGAAGCTGCTGAAATGGGGTTTAGACTTTCAGATGGGATCCCTGTTTTAATGGGGTATGGATCATTTCCCTGTGCTGGGGATACAGTGTTTACAATGTGGGGAATGAAACCTGGTGCAAATACCGAACCAGTAGAAGTAGATCCAAAGACTGCTGAGAGTCATCCATTCGATGACACTGCTCCCGAATGGTTCCCAACCGATATCAACACAGAAGGAGAGACACCGTGAAAAATCCACTAGATGGATTCCAAGACAAACTTCCAAGTATGCCTGATTGGCGCACATGCTCCGATTGGATCTGTTATCATGCCAAGGAAAACATGAGAGCATTTGGGTACTATTCCTTGGTGTTCCTACTCCTGGGAGCATTCATGACCACCCTCTACATTACCACAAACTACGACTACATTTCGAATTACGCAGAGTACCTCGCATTCATGACATTACATCCTGAACTTACACTTGGATCTGTTTTGATTATGTTGATTCTCGCAAGTCTTATCTCGCTTCAACTTATCAAGATGGAATAACTTAGAGGAACAAAAAGGTAGGTATCACCATGTTGTCAGAAGGAAAATTATGGGAACTGGAGTGCTTCGGAAGAGTTAGAAATCCTATTCCTTTTAACAGTAGGGGGGATTATGAACCATTTGAAAATGCTATGAAAATAGCTAAGGATGATCAGCCATGGCCAGATCCATCTGATCCAAAGGCTAAAATCCTAAGGGGGCTCGTTCATCATTTAACCGCATTGCTGAACGTTGATGTGAAAGCGTTTACAGCTGTTGGTACTAAGCTTGACTATTTTCATGGGGTTGATGGTTGGTTAGAGATCGGGGAAGCGCTAACTGTTACAATCGATCTCACGGTCAGTAAACGACCAAAAAGAAGAAGAACTGTAAATGCTGACATAGTCTTTCACAAAGGTGAATCGTACACCAAACTGAGAGACGATGTAATTCGAATGATTCGACGAATGACCCCAGAAGTTCTACACTAGTATTGAGGGCGACGTTAATGTGTCGCCGTTGTCGGAAACCGCAGTCTATATCTTCCCAATTAAAGGAGGAGGGTAAAAACATGTGGTACCGGTAGAGACCCAATCCGTCCGAGTAAAGGAGAGGCCAAATGCTACGGTTGCCCACCAGGATCACTCCTAGGTGGGCACCGTTTTATTTTTTATCACCAACAGAGGAGGAGATCTATGACGCTTCAAGACTTGAGTAAATACATGAGTCGTCGAAGTGATGGCGAACAGATAATTATAGGAATTGTAGTATTTATATTCCTTGTACTAATACTTTGCATTACATATACGATGTTATTTAGCACCTCAGATGAAGACGAATTCACAACCGAGGTATTGGCAACACATCAGGAAAATCTTGCGCAGGCTCTTGATTTCATAGAAGACAATCTACTTAGAATTAAAGATCTTGAAGAAATTGTAGCAGCGCAATCAGAACAGTTGAAGAGTCTGGTTCCCAAACTTGATGAAGTTCCTGTAGAAGTGTCTGTGCCAGAAGAAGTAGGTGAAGGTGAGGGTGAAGTGGTTACTGTAGGGAAAGAAGATGCCGGACCAACTGGAGTGGATGGAATTATTATTGTAATAATACTTGCGGTAGTGTTACTATTTTTCTTTAAGATGTTAGATCTATAAAATGAATAAGATTATATCTTACGTAAAGAACCTAGATGCTAGTGAAAAAACATTTGGGTCGTATGTTATATTTGTTGTTACATTTACAGTAATCCTTGTAGTATTGATTAATATATTCGGTAGTGAAGTTTCAAAAGTAGAAGATACTCCTATTATTTATATAACTGAACAAGATGCAAAGTTAATTGCTCTTGAAGAAGTTGAATTCTTAAGGGTCGAATTGAATAATCAGATACAATTATTAGAAGAACGACTAGATGCTATAGAAGGGGATGTTCCAGAAAATACCATAGTCATTGGTGAAACTACTACTTCGCTAAGTGACGGACAAGCGTTCTTAATTATATTGTTTGTACTGGTGTTAATTATCGCATTCATAATGGGGCTACTATGGTTCCTAGATAACTACTAATGTATTATACATATTAAATAATGACAAGAGGTTTTTAGGATAGAAACGTTTGTTGGTGTTCGAACTCTATCTCCCATTGGTGCCACATTAAACCATCTCTCTTGGCTCCTGGCCCGCGCCAAGTGAATATCTCCTCCTTCGGAATCGGGCTCTTCCTTCTTGCAGGGAGGGCGTCTACGCGCAGCGCGCGATAAAGGCGTCCTCCCTTTCTATAATCATACCCCGATGGGTTAACCTTGTGTTGTTTAGGTGACAGAGATGTTGCTCAGACGACGGCAGAGGGGGATGGCTTTTTCGCCAGAGTCATTCGCCCTTTCTTTTTTTATAAAGAATACTATACATATTAAATAGTGACAAGGTGAATCTTATCATTTAGTGAGATTCCCCACATGGCCCGGAACGCTATGTGGTTACCTTCCACCTCTTGTCCGGAAGAGGTCCTACTGTCGGAAGAGCGTCCTTCGGGAGTTGCCACTCTTTCAAAATTATGTTCGCCTTGGCTTAAGGTGTAGGATATGCTAGGCAAATCACAATGGGAGTCGTCGCCGCGTCGGGGTCGCGAAACGCGACAGCGCACGGCGCACTGAGTAGGCGCACTAGGTACCTACTTGCTTCGCTGTAAGGTTGTCAGGCGCGCATTGAGCGGTGGTCCGTTGTTACGCTTGCGGCGGCTCCTAATCATTGTACCGAGGAGAAATCCTCGTTAATATAGATGGTCCTTAGTTAGAGGGCTTCGTGTTCGGCTTCCGCACGTTCTCCAGCTAGGGTAGGGGGTTAGGTTTGGCATCGTTTACGGTGATGACCCCCTACCCGTCTTTTTTACACAGGAGTGGCAATGTCTGTATCAGAGGGATGGATCATGAAACAAGCAATGGTAAACCCGAATACTCTTGGAGACGCAAAGTCAAAGGAGACCCCAATATCGAAAAGAAACCAACGAGAAATTGAATTCATGAATGCCGCTTTGGAAAGTGGATCTTGTGAGCACATGAGCGATTCCGCGTGGTGTGCGAAGATGGAATTAGTCGGTCTTAACAGATAAGAAATATTAGGTTCGACTCCTATTTTTCTTTTTAAAGGAGAAAAATGTTACTAGGAATTATATTAGGAATTGCTCTTATGATTTTATTAATATTAATATCGTTTGTACTAATAAATGTTATGACTCAAAATATAGATATTATGATGGTATTAGAAGAGGATCTATGTAAAAGAGTAGCAGCATTGGAGGAAGTTCATAAAGAGGAGAATGAATAATGGGAACATTTATATTAGGAATGGTTGGAGGAGTTATATTAACTGTACTTATAGTAGTATTCATTGCATTAGTATTAATTGCTTATTCTGAGTCGTTTATAGACAACAGCTAAACAAGGGAGAATGCGATGAAATCAATTAGTATAGATGTACGCAAAATTATTCCGTTTGCACTAGTGGGTCTTCTTTTTGTAGTACTTTCTATGTTAACAATTACTGGAGCATTTGTTGAAGTTTCAAAAGAAGTAGATACACCTGTAGAACTTGAACTTGTTTCAGCTCAATATAATGATGGGATAATAATATCAAACGGAATAGTACATCTTAAAGATGGAATGAAATACAAAGAAGTTGTCGCACTAATAGAAGAAGAAGGAGTTCTATCAATACGTAGAGCATCTTCTACTTATAATAAATTATCTATAATGTATGAATGGGTCTGGGACAACGAAACAAAGCGATGCAAACTTACTGCATGGTTTGATGATGACGAATTAAATAATTGGGATTATACTGAATTTATGCTGACTCGTTAGGAAAGAGCGCGTGAGCTAAAACCCTCATTGAGGACGACCTCCCTTCAGCACATGTAGTGCGGTCCTCGCCGGTCCGTGAGCTTTTCGGCTGTTGTGGGTGTGTGACTGTAGGCCGGATCCGCTCTTTCGTTCATTCCCAAGCGGGGTCGCAGGCATCGGGTCTGCGGCCCCCGGTAACATAAAGAAATGAAGGCAATCGATGAATAATAAACACATATTTAAGTGGTGGTTCTTTACAAAGCTTAATCGATTTTTTTCACGAATTTTTAATATGGTTCCAATACGTCCTTTTGCATGGCTTATGCTTTGGTCAATGAAACAATCAAGTAAAGCTTTTTCAGAGGACATTCAAGAGCTTCATCGACAAGTGGACGAAATGCAACAACCTAAGAAAGACTAAGGAGATGACAATATGCACTTAGCAGTTTTGGTAGTACTAGACAAAGATCTAAAAACAGAAGTAACAATGAATATATCAAACATATCTACAATTACATTATTTAAAGGATTTACAATAATTAAAATGAATAATCACGATCTAATAACAACTGAAGAAGAATACAGTGATGTTATGGATAAGATTGATGCTGCAATATCAGTAAACAATTAGGTCATGATATATACCGATTGTGAATTAGGACCTAACCTTAGATTAAATCTTAGCGAGATTGTCAATTCCCCTAACTTTATAAGATATATTTATGAAAAAGGTGATCTAGTAGTTATAATTTCATTCTTTCTAAAGGACCAAAAAACAAATGTAATAATTAATTGTAGGGGAAGCTATACTGAAGTGTTTACCGAATCACACAACTTTTATAGGGTGTTTGTAACAATAACCGAAGGCAGGCGGAAGGGATCTTGCAGCGCTTGGACCGGATATAAGAGTACGCTTAATATATTGAACGGAGGTATTCTAATATAATGGCTATAGGATTTGGAGTTCCTAGATGTCTCGGAATGTGTAAAAAATGCTATATTAATTATGCCTCTTGTGCAGCTGGAAATAATGATTGGGATTATATGAAACTAAATAGAAAGGGGGTTCAATTACTACTTAATAATCCAGCAATAAAAGAAAGTGCGAAAGAGAGACTTAGAGAAGATCATCCTAAGTGGTGTAAAGAAAGGATGGGGTGTGTACGCTCATTTTTTAAACACATCGGAATTATCTAAAGCAATAGTTGAGGAATCTACATCTTTAATAAAATATACGATAAAATATATATTACCTAAAGAAAATAAAGATATGATTATCAATATAAGAAGCCATAGAATAACAAGGAATATTTGGTATGAATTATTTCTTACACACCAATTACCACCTAGTATCTTTTCTCAGTTTGCCGGATGGCGTATAGGTCAATACTTCGGAGTTGATCACTATGCTTTTTATATTGCCTCTTGTAATTTTAGTTATGATATTAACTATGATAGATTAGATCATAGTAAAGTAGAACAATATAGAAACACATATAATACAGAATTTATACGAGCCATATATCTCATGGATATGTTCAAGCTCGGGGTTGTGATATGAACTATACATATTCAATAGTGAATAGAAATGTTGTCACAACTGCGGAGGAATTAGAATGCAAGCGTTATTTATTAGTCTGACGGCGAAGGACGGTGAGGTAGTGTTGGTGGGAATCAACCATATTGAGGTGTGTAAACGCCTGGACAAGAAGGTGATCAAGACTGAAGTCTGCATTACTGGATTCGGAGGCCTGGGCGTCACTGAGACGGTCGAGGAGATCAAGGGACACATTGATGCGGTACAGGCGGCAGCACTGGACGACGAGGCGGTTGCTCGCGAGCGCACGCGCGCGTAAGGCGTATCCCGGTAACGTAACAGGAAGAAGGGGCGATGGCACTCCTTCTTTTTTATGAAAGGAAATTGACGTGAAGGAAGTTAGTCGCGGCCTAAGAGTTTACATATCTTATTGCGCAATAAAAGATTCATTCTGGTATATTTGTCTCAAAGTAAGCGCTGATGGAGATATATATATTTATTCTGATGGAACAATTCACAACGCTTGCTCAGACATAGGAAGATTTGAATCATTGAAGGATGCTGAAGATGTATGTAAAATCTATCAGCTTGATTATACAGTTCAATGATTATAGTAAGCCATGAGTAAGATAAATGTAGTAGGGTTCATAATAATCGTAATGACATTATCTCTTTGTGCATTCTGGCCACAATCGCTAATTCATTATCCAGTTATAGGAATGCCAATATGTATTATATTGTTTTGGGGGGCAGTGTGGCTACTTTCATATCTACCAATACCAAAAGAATCTAAACCTAAATCCAAACTAAAATCAGAAGGTGAAGTTAGAGCTAGATTACAAGGACTTGAAGATAGAATAAAAGGAAGAATGTTAGAGTTAACAGCTTTACCAGAAGACATAGATCCTCACCAATATGTAGACTGTCTTAGAGAAGCAGAAAAATTAAATGAATCAGATAGAATGGAAATTATAATATTAAAATGGGTTCTTGAGAATGAAGAAACAACTATTTGAAATGTATGCTTGGTTTACACATATCGATTCAATATTATTGAATGATGATCATGCCCTAGATGTAGCTACAGCTCAATATACATTAAATGATGGAACAATAGTATCACTTAGATTGTCAAACAATAGACCTTCATTTATTAATTCTAACTCTATAAGAATATTTAAAGAAATTAAAGGACAACGTGCGCATGGTATAGTGATTGGAAATAGATACCCAAGTATTCTCGGAGGTCATTTAGTTTATTATTTAGGGAGCATTGCTGCTACATATAACGGTAAATATAAATATCCTATATTGGCAGGGAGTACTACTCATAGTATATATAAGTTTAATATAGTAGATGTCATTAAACGAGGCATAGTTGTATAACCGAGTAATCTATACATATTAAATAGTGAATGAATAAAACCCCAACGAAAAGGAACCGGATATGGAAATCGTACTGTGTATCGTTGTGATAGTTTTAGGGTTAGCTCTGATAGCGGCCAGCTATACTGCGGGCAACCTATACAACCAACTGAAGGTCGAGAAGAAATCTCATGTCGAATTAATGATGCGGGGGGTTGCAGCCGATCAGTTGAATTTGTTTGTCCTCTAGTAAGGAGAATGTCGATGGCGGTAGAGTCATGTGACGTAAAGGCAAGTGTGGTGAAATACAAGGAAGCTGCTGAGGGACGGAGGCAAACTCAGAAAAGGAAGGGGGAGATAGATGCTGAGATCTTGAGACTAGATGAGCTGCACGCGAAGTCGCAATCAGCTTTGCTTGAACTAGGCGATGGTGTCTTGCTGCGCCTTCAGGAGCTGGATGCTGCGTCTGTTGAGCTGGTGAAAGCCATTATGGAGTGCGATGAGGAAACCCTTCCTGAGGCAGTGAAAATCATTGTGAGGGAGCTACGCATTTACCAGCTCTCTTCTCCTGAGGTGGCGCATGCGGGCGAAAATGCTGCAGTCGTAAACGGACTCGAACAGGCCCTAATCAAGTGCGCAGCATTACTGATGTAGACGACTAACAGAACGGGGAGGAATAGGTACCTCCCCCGAATAGCAAGAGTTCTATCTACTATAGATATTAAATAGTGAATAGAAATCTTTGTGACGCAATGAAGGAAGATCAATGATTGATAGTGATGTGAAATTGCTACTTAAATCGCACGTTTCTGGATACTATGAGATTCAGCATTTGAGAATCATCATGGGAAACAGACTAGTTGCCAACTTCCGGGCAAAGCTCGGTATCCAACCAAGCAAGAAAGAAAGCGAGGCCAAGGAAGAAGCTCAGAAGTTACTCGGAGACCTTCGCAAATCGAGCAAGCGAATTTCAGACGCCATTGCGAAGAAGACCAGATCGAAGACTGTCAGTTTTCCTGGCGACAAGTTGATTTCCAGTATGTCAGAACTGGTACTTGTCACTACTTACTCCACCATGCTCAAATCCGAAAAGGCGAACTTCAAGCAGATGGAAGAGCTTGTCGAGGAGTTCCGGATCTGGACAGACCACCTCAAAGACATTCGTGGATGTGGCGCGACTATGGCTTCGTGTATTATCGCAAAACTCGATCCACACAAAGCGAGGTATCCCTCCTCGTTCTGTAAGTATGCTGGGCTCGATGTCGGACCAGACGGGAAAGGTAGAAATCGGTCAAAGGAGCACTTGGTCGAAACTACGTACACCGCGCGGGACGGAAGCACAAAGAAGAAGATGGGCATCACTTACAACGACTGGTTACGGTCGAAGCTTATTGGCGTGTTGGCCGAATCATTCATCAAGCAGAAGAGCGATTACACTGCTTACTACTACGCCAAGAAGCACGAGATGCAGAACGATCCCCGATGTGCGGGAATGTCGAAAGGGCACATTGACGCGCGCGCGAAGCGGTTCATGATCAAGAACTTCCTTGCTGACTTACACACAGCATGGCGAAAAATTGAAGGGCTTCCCGCTCCGCCTCCGTATCACGAAGGGATCCAAGGGCACGTTCACTCTCTTGAACAGTTCCAGAAAATTGTGGAAGAGAATGGGCTTGGTCCCAAAAAGAAAGAGGAGAAGAAGGAGAAGAAGGCGAGAAAGAGAAAGGCTGCGTAGCCATACCATAAATCCCTAGAGACCTACGACATGAGTGTACCATTCGATTTGAGAGACCCACCGAAGTCAAGTGTGTCACGTTCAACGAGAGACCCATGTGAAATCAGCGTGTCGTGGACACCTAGAGGTCCAAGGGAAACAAGTGTATCAGAAGGGAAAAAGAGACCCATCATCGGAAAGTGTACCATACGCCCCGAGAGATCCTTACGGATAGAGTGTGTCATCGTTAGTAAGAGAACCTGGAAGAGCTAGCGTACCACGCAGACCAAGTAGACCCGTGCTGAAGTAGTGTGTCATGGACGGCCAGAGGCCCACATGGATAAAGCGTGCCGAGCGAAAAGGGGCCTGTTAACGCAGGCTCCTTTTTATTTTACAACAACACATGGAGGAAAACGATGAAGGGTGATATCGCTAGTATTCGGGAGTTCATGAAACTACTACATGAGGGAAACCTCAATGACAAGAAAGTAGAGCCCAAAACTTTTATTGGTGCTCATAATGCGGGATTCATTGACATCAGTGGGATGGAACCACCCATTACTGAAAAGGGCCGGGAGTGGGTTCTTGGACTCACAGCAGGAGAGGTATCCTCACGGAAGATATATTTCAGTATGGCTGGACGTGCTGCCCCGCCCCACGCTCAGCACGGTACATGGTCCGGACATGCGGTCGCTCTAAGGAATGCAAGTAAGGATAATAAACCTCTCCTACATGTAATCTTTGGAGCAGAAACTGTCAAGGCCGCAGGCTTCGAGAAAGGTGCGAAGCTTGACATCCAGGTCGCTGAGGATCTCTCGGAGCTCATCATATGCGAAGCCGAACCTGGCAAAGGGTGGGCGATGGGTAGATACTCCACCGGTAGAGGTTCCGGGATCATTCAGATCGATGCTCATCGATCAGTATTCGCCGTTCCGGGTAAAGAGCTCCTCTTCCTAAAAGAACCAGAACTCGACGTATGTGAAGGGCTGGTTAGCATTACTCATCAATTCGAAAAATCGGAACTCTGGAAAGACCCTCAATAATAACTACGTTGGTGGAAACCAACAAAAGGAAACCGGGTTCAATCCTCGGTTTTCTTTTGTACAAAAAAGGTACTGGTTCTAACCCGGTTCTTTTTTTTATGAACTAGATATATTAAATATTGAGAAGAATCTTTTACAGACGAAAGGGAAAGCATGAGTGAAGGTGAACAAGACACAGGAATGAATGATTTTGAAGCAGCAATGTGGATCACAGCACTTCTAGCTGCTACATTACTTTTATCGATTGTGGCTGTGTTTATTGCAGAGATTACAAGCGAGGAGGAGAACACGATGAAGAAAGTAAGACCAATCGAATTGATGGAGGCATTGAACACGTACCAAGAGCAGAAGTGGGATCTACAAGAGCAGAAGAAACTCTTGGTAGCGGCAGAGGAGGCTGTGGAGGCTACCGAAGATTGGTTTGAAGAAAACGAATCAACAGCCGGGGAGAGGACGTTACGGGAGGCAAAGGCGGGGCTGTTTTCCCAGAGGTCAGATGTTGTGGATGGGAAAACTGCGAAGCTTGCTATTATGGATGCGAAGGAGGAAACGAAGGCCATAGTATCCAAAGAGATCTTCGCATTGAATGTGGATGGTAAGTGGCCCATTCCTAACGCGCTCAAGATAGTCGCGCTCGAGATCGTGGAAGTACTCGACGTGAAAATTCCAAACATCCATGTACTGTGGCATCTCACCAATGTGCTTTGTGAGGTCGCGGATGAAACAATGGATTGATCGTTGGGGGACACATTTCATGTCATTTTCGTCACCTTCTACCATGTCATCCATTTCGAGTCGCATTCCTTGTGGTTGAGGCTATTTACCAAGCTCACTAAGAACCATCCAAAATCTTACAGAGTGTATGCCTACAAGTTGGGCCAATTACGAAAGATGGAAGTTATAGCAAAGACAGTCGATTCTTTGCTGGTGGAGCATGGATCAGAAGAGGCTCTGTGGGCATTTCGGAGGGACATTCTAGAACCTCTCGAAGCCTACTTGCTCAGAACAGAAAAAGGAAGAGGTACATGAGACAAGCGTTACGCGGGATGTGGTTGATTTGGCTTACGATTTGCTTTGTGGGTCGGCATCGGTGGGCTTACGTCAACGCGAAGATAATAAGCGTTGTACGACCAAGCTACCTGCGCCGATACAGGTGGAAACAGATGCAGAAGATCGAGAGCACAGCGAAGAAGCTACGCGCGGGCATGGAAGGCGAAGACGCAAAGCGGCAGTTTGAGGAACGGGTATGGGATCCTCTTGAGAGGGAAATGTTCACGATAGGAACAAGCATGGAAGACGATCATGACTGAATTATTATCGACTTTGTGGACATTCTTTGTGGCGTTTTGTATAGGTAGTACCACTTACTCTTTTGGGCGAGTCGCCTGGCAGTGGTGGCGGAACAGATAGAAGGGAGGATGTATGGTCGAATTAGCAATTGTCGTACTCGTAATAGGGTTCATGACGTTTGCTGCCCTTGTATTGCGTGGGTAGTATGATAGACAATTCAACAGTTACAGTGTTTGGATTAGCACTCTTGATCTTCGCTGCGTGGATCATCTTTGATAGTATGTTTGGATGGCCGTGGTATAAGAAATTACATTCAGTGTTTACTATATATCCATTGATTCATAATTATAAGTTAATGAAATGGCGTGCTAGAGCATGTCACTTCCTTACTGATAAAGAATACATGGAATGCTTCGGTGAAGAAAAAGATATATAGTAAACCCTATTTAAACTATATATATCAAATGGTGTAAGTAGAGAATTGGCTCGACTTACACGAGGAGATATGACTATGAGAAATGTTGAGTCTTTTGCATCACGTCTAGTGGTAGTATTCCTTGGATTTGTCATACTAGCCGTAGCATTCACCGGATGCGGTAGTAATGATGAACAACCCGCCAGCGATTCTGGCTACAACAGTGATGGGGCGCACAACAGGCCTCCATCGTTTCAGGGCCTACGACTCGGGATGCATATCAAAACGGCGGCTGCAACAATGGCTAAGTTGGACCTTACCACCAGTCGCTATGGTAAGTGGAAGAGCAACTTCGTCAAAGAAGACGGAAGCTTGCAGTACGATGAGATGTATGATCGTAAGTATATAGGCGAATTTGGAGCTTTGCAAATCTACCCGGACAAGGAAGGCCGAGTGGAAGAGATCGTCGTTTGGAATTCGATCATACCGATCATATTTAACTGGGCTTCGCTTCAGCATGTTGCTAAGAATGATAGCCTTGCCGCGCTCGAAGAATGGAAGCGGATATTCATGATGGGGGAAGGTATCCCGTTCCTGAATCCGCTTAAGTACCCTATTGCGCCTGGGGGTGGGACCTATGTGAACCACGAGAACGGTTGGATTGTCACCATCAACGAGGACAGAGATCTCACAGTGAAGTTGATCACTTGTGGTCTTGACTAAATCCGTATCAGTGCTGAGTACAATCTCAAACTCTCTTTGAAAGGAGGTGCTTTATGGTTGCTGATTTGATTTTGGCTGAGCGGCGCTACCAGAAGTATCTCCGAGAACTCGGAGGGATCCAGGTCACGGAAGGGAATCTTGCCACGGGCCTAGTGGCTGATTTCCTCCCAAGCGATTGGACCCTCACCGTGTTTGATGGGGGTATTCATGCTCTCGAATCAGACTTCGTATCAGCAGGCCTTGGCGAATGGATCGTGAAGCTCCTCGTCGTAGGAACGGATCGTGAAGTATATCGGGCGTTTACTGATGACGAGTACAGGGGATATTTGTAGGTGTGGTTTGGTGTATGTGTGTTTCGCATGACATCAGTGCCCTTATGGATACATTGTAGTGAAAAAGATTCAAGGGTTCCATCCCCTTTTTCTTTTTTTGCAATTATACTATATATATCAAATGGTGTAAGAGAAGGATTTTAGAGTTTTTCAACTAGAAAGGGTGGTACCATGGGTATGAAAGAGGACGTCATCTTTGCGATGGCTGCGGTGAAGTGGATATGGGCAATGATTTGGATGATGTTTGTTCTGCTGTTTGCCAAAGTGGTTCGTTTGCCTGGCGCTTACAGGTACGCTCGGGTAGTCTTGCATGACCTAGTGAAGTTTATGCAGGAGGAGTATGGGGAAGTGGTGAAGTTGCGATTGCCTCATCGGACGTATGACAGTTACATGGAACTGGAAGGGACGTTTGTGGAATTGGCAATTGTCAACGGGTGTCTTGTACTCGAAGAAAGGGACTAGAATGTACGTGGATCTAGATGAGTGGCAACGTTACCATGGTCCGTGTTCTTGGTTTGTGCATCAGAAGCTACTGGAGTGGGGGTTTATTGTGCCGGACATTACGATGGATGATGTCATTCCATATCTGAAGAATCCTCGTACTGAGGAAGAAGGTTGGAAAATGCGGCATGAGGGCATGAAACAGTATTTGCGTCACTTTACGAAGATAGCCTCCGGATCACGCCTGAAACGGGGTGACTTGTTGGTTTTCGGGTGGGATGACGACAATGGGAGGCGTTTCTTAGCACATATGGGCATCGCAACAGGTAGAAGTAGGGGTCGCTTCTTACATTGGGGCATGGATTCGGGGGTCAGAATCAGGCACTTTGGGGCAAAACAGAGGGTGAATTTAGTGGGAATTTGGCGGGCAACGCGGAGGAGTGATGCACGAGGAACACGTCTTATTCGCTGGGGCGAGTGACGTAGTTCTCGGCACGGTCTAGTGTATGCGACTATGGGATTAGAAGAGAGGGGGTTCGTGTCCCCTCCTTCTTTATTGACTAATGGTGTGGAACCAACATTGAGGAAATTGTGATGAAAGCATCTGATATTGTATTGAATGAGGTGAGAATAGAGACTCCAGGCGCGCGGGAGATGAATCCGCTATTTTGGGAAGCGGTGGATGAGAAAAACCTGCCAGACGTCGGCGCGATAGACATCGGGGCGAATGACTACTTCGACAACGCACCGGAGCCGTTGGAAGTGTGTGGATTGGTCCAAGGGAAAGATCAGCGCGGACGGCGATTTGTAGCTGCCAATGTGCGGATCACCCAGACGGATCACTGGCTCGGGAAGGAAGAGGAGTACGTGGGTACCGTTTACATGTGGGAGAGGTTTCTGAATGGTGGTCCCATTATCGTCCAAATGTTGACGAATGGGCCTGCCAATCCCGATCACACTTACAGCCGGGTTTGGTGTGCCGTGCAGGATTCACCTGTGCCCGATCCCAGGGTGTTGTTCGCGGAACTGGAGCAGATCGGAATTGCCACAGTCATTCACGAGTACGTATGTAGGTCCAAGGACGACGAAGAGAAGAAGCCGAGAACTGACAGTTGGGCATTCGATTTGGTCGAGTAAGTTTTCCATACGGGGGAGGTCCGACCTCCCCCGGAAGGAGAGGGTTGATGATAATTCTTTTTTTATAAATTATACTAAATATATTAAATAGTGAATGGATAAATCGTTGGCTTGAGCAAAAAAAGAAAAGAGAAAGGAATTAGTAGAGTGACTAGGATGACTAAGAGAAAAGAGATCATTGAGGGATATGGGAATAGATTAGATCCAGACAATCCGAAGCTAATCAATCTTACCCCGCATCCAATTACTCTGTGTAAAACCAACGGTGAGAAAGTGACTATCAATTCGAGGTTCCATCCAGCGGCAAGGGTCATACTCGGTAGCTGTGATAAATACTCTCTAAAAACAAGAGATGGGGAAATCACAATAATCGAAGATAGTGGAGCAGAGGTTAATGGATTACCAGATCCAATACCGGGGGTGATCTTTATTGTTTCATTGCCGGTTGCCAAGGCTTGTCCTTTGAGAGAAGATATAGCAACAATATGGGGACCTAAAAGAGAAGGGGCAGCTCCAGCAAAGGGTCTGTTTATGAGGAAGAATAAATCGTCCTTATCGTCAGAGATGAGGGTTGGGAGGAACTGTGATCAGCAAAAAGAAGATCATTGAAGGGATCAATACGACAGAAGCAGTTAGAGCTTTATTGATTCAACTACGAGACGTAGAAAGGAAAATAGTATATGGGATGAATCGGGTGCTTGACCTTACATGGAGGAGTATAGGGGAAGACGCAAAAGATCGTCAGGTCCAGACAATCAAACAATGGAAGGCAGAAGAAGATAGAATCGCGGGGTGTATTCGGAAAAGAGATCCTAACGCTCTTTCTGAATATAACAAGAAAGTGGCAGATAATGTAGTGGAGAAAATGAGATACCATGAGGAGGGCATGCAAGACTGGTTGGAAAACGAAAAGAGGGATATGGAATTCGATAGGTTATTTAACAGGGAAGATGATTGGGATATTCGGATGGGTCATCTTAGACATGAGATGGAAGAATACGACTATTCTGATGACGTAAAGGATGGGTTTCAATTTGAGTTTTCTAGATGAAGAGGAGATAGTGATAGTAAGTTCCGTTTCATTTTATATTAGTATTGGTATTACTCACACATTGGTCGCAGATGCTGATCCAGATATGTTACCTGTCGAAACAATCGCGCTCGTACCAGGAGGAGAAAGTTACGTAGATAAAGAAAATAAGAAGCAGATGAGGGTCGCTTTGAGGAGCAATAGGATCACTAGAAGGAGGTATATGAACAGTCCTATGTGTGAAAAGATGGAAGCGGCTATACTTGCTGAAACCATGCGGGAGATGGCTACATATCGGGAACGCAATACGTCTCTAATGGAAGACGGATGAATAACCGAAAGTATAAAAGAAGATCATGGGTTATATCCCCATGTTTTCTTTTTGTGGGAATAAAGGGAATAAAGTGAATTGTACTATATATTAAAAGATAACTGAGATGAATAAATCGTCTCAAAAACAGGAGAAGAAAGATGAGAGTACTGAGAGACGACCTAAAGAGTAGCAATCCGATTGTTAGACTTCTTGCTAAGATTGCAAGGAGTAGAATAAGAAGAACGCTATTCGAGGAGAACCAAGAAGTCTGGGCAAGGAATAAGAAAAAGATCCTTGCATCGAAGAAGTAGATCAAGGAATATAAATAGGTGGTATACAACATCATGTATATAACAACACATCTTTTCTCTTTTCTAAAATCTATCTTTATTTTTTTCATAATTTTTTTATAAATTTTGCTATGGTATATCTTAAAGGCCCTAAAGAGAGATCTCGAATTATTTTTCGCCAAGCTCGTACTATTCGTACATTTCGGCCCAGTCTCCGGCCTTCGGACCTATACTCAATTTACTAGTAGTGCAATTAAGTTCTCCTGCACATACTCAATTTACTAGTAGTGCAATTAAGTTCTCCTGCACATACTCAATTTACTAGTAGTGCAATTAAGTTCTCCTGCACATTCTCTGCGGAATAAAAGTCCAAGATAAATTGTTAAGTTAATACGTAAGAGAAAGTAATTAACTCTTACTAATCTTGGTCTTCAATTAGTAATGAAATTACCCATACGAAATAACTACTACTCAATTAGATTACTAATAATAGAAGCCTAAACGCAGCTGTAAGAAAATGCCAAAAAAGGCCAATTTTAGACTTTCTTTGGGTTTTCTCTTTTAGATCAAAAAAGACAAATTTATTGAATTTAGTGAAATCAAAGAAATTTCTAAATATCGGAATTTCCTAGAGAATAATACTATTTCTTACAGTATAACATAGAGTAAATTAGGAGAATCTATGATTAATGTAAGTGAGTACTATTTAGCCTCAGAAGCTGCTGAAAGAACACGCAAGAAAACATCAATTCCGGATTATATTGAATCATATGAAGATATGAGTACTTGTATAGGAATATACTTACTAAGAGATGAAGAAGAGTTTAATCATATTAGTAAAATTCAAGAAAATAAGGACTATACTTACTAAGAGATGAAGAAGAGTTTAATCATATTAGTAAAATTCAAGAAAATAAGGACTATACTTATGTAACAATAATAGAAAGAGAAGAGGATTTACTAGTAAATGCACTTAATGCAGTAATGGGTGAGCTAATGGAAAAAAATTTGGCTGAGAAAAGTGCTGAATATACTCAGGGTGCGAGCGCCTATATGGGTAATACCCCTTGCTTTAATTACGTAACTGCCACATATCATGTAAATAAGGCAATTCCGTCCCTTTCTTTCCGTGATATCTATGAAATACTTACACCTATAGTCAATCAATATCATATTAAATCAAATAAAGCACAAGATCAATTCAATTCCTCATTCACCTCTATATACCAATCATTCTACAATCAAAGAGATATGACTATTCTTTCTTTACTTAATAAGCTATATGTACCCCCTTACTCTTTCTAATGAATGTAATGAGAATGTATTATCTGATGGTGGTAACTTCTATAAGAGAGAAATGGTTAATATTCAGAATCAACACTATTATAGAATAAATGAATCTCCTAAAGCATCATATAATAAACCTTATAGTGATACTGGGTATATACGAGGATGTGATAGTAATAGATTACCTCATACAGTAATAGTTAATGTAATAGGTAAGAAAACAGGTAATTGGTTTTATTATCAGTACTTAAATACTAAACGTTGTAGAGAGTACTTATATGACATAATCCTTAATAATATGGGACCTAAGACCATATGATCTATGTGACTATAATGGTGATCCTGTTATATCTATTGAATGTGAACCTATGCATATGGTATATACACATCAGTTGTTAGGTAGAAGGCCTTATATGAAAACTGTATATAATCGTATGTTGTTCTGTGATAGGTTGACTATGTTGAGAGTGAAGGAGTGGATGAGGTGGTTGAATCCTGAAGAGGATGATATAATCGACTTTAATGATGAGATTCCTTGTGTGCCTGGGCATATACAGAATTTTAGTGATCAGCATTCATATAGGATTAAAGTTAGTCCTTATAAGATTAAACATTATAAAGACTTATTGTGAAAATCGATATTCTATTGATCTATATATATTAAATAGTGAGAAGATCCCATAGTTCTTCCTTCTCTCGTTCCCTTGTGCTGAGGAGGGATCTACACTATAAAGGTGTGGGTCCCTCCTTCTTTTTTCTTTAACTCTTTATATAGGAAAGGCTAATGTATGAAAAAAGAACATTTCGACTTTAGAGAGTATGCGTTCTAAATTAAAAGATCATATGTTGGTTAGGTACATATGGGAGAATATACCAAATGAGGTGACGTTTGAATTCGAGTGGAAATCGTGTAATATCATGACAGTTACTGTTGCATGTAGACGATATAATCCTGGTGCACCACGGCCCAATTATATAAGGATATACTTTAATAAGCAATTTCATTTGATGAGAAATGATTCCCATTATACGATAATAAAAGCAGTATGGAGGAGTCAATCTTATATTCATATACTAAACATCTTAAAGCGAGGTATATGTATATGATTGATGAACATAGATTTTGTCGTTTAGATCTTCATTTAAGGAATAGTAAGTTATTAAAGTATATAAGAGATAATTTAGAATATGATGATATGTGAATAGCATATGATAATTTTGATGAGGTAGAGTTTAGGATTGGTAGAGTAATTGTTGGTATTATTTACATGAGAGCACAAACAAAAAAACCAATTTCTATTTGTATGGACATAGGGTCTGATGGGGTTGTTAATATATTCCATATATTGAATCAAATGGATTCCTATTATGGGTATTTAATAGGTACATGGGATGATCCTAAGACAATTCGTATATTCAATGTTCTAAGAGGAGGAATATGTATATGAGTGAACATATGTTTGAATCTATGAGTCCTGAGGTGAGAGAAAGTATGCTGATACAGTATATAAGAAATCATTTAGGATATGATACTATGAGAATAGATATATTTGGATATAGTGAGGTAATATTTAGTTATAAACATAGGGCAATAACAGCTTCTGTTTGGGATGGAGTAAAGTTAGTGCATAGACCATTACTTAATCAAGTAAATATTAAATTAAGGGATGGACTTAATTTGAGGAGAGAAAATTCATATTATAGGTTAAGAATAGGAACCCTGGTTAATAATAATAGAATCCATATATTGAATGTTTTAAAAAGAGGAATCTGTATATAGGAGGATGTATGTTAGGATTAGACCCATATGTTATGGATCGATTAATTCCTATATTAAAAGATAATTTGTTCTTCAAGTATATAGTAGATAATATGGATTATAAGGAAATGGGGTGGGTTCATAATTCTATAACGTTTAGTTTCTCTACACTAGATGGCACCCTTGACATACTTATGGGAGTTCATGATGAGGCAATAAGAATTGTAATCTATATGACATATTTGGATACTTTTTTAATAAAAGAAAACAATATACATTATGAAATTAGTATAAAATTCGCTGATGAGCATATGCCTGAAACAGGATTTACAATTGCTACTAATGGGTATATACATATATTAGACATTATAAGAAAAGGGATATCAATATGATAATGGATATGATTGATACTGAAGTTAATAATGGATACCTTATTAGGCGTACATTAAATCAAACCTTAACGAAGAGTCAGATATTTAAATGGATAGCAACATATATAGAGGTTGAATCGACTAGAAGTGTAAAAGTATATACTTCATTTAATAATATAGATATTATATTAACCGGCATGAAAGGACTTCATCACATAACAGTGAGTATTACTGGGAAAACTTATATAGTCGATAGATATAATCACCCTAGATTTGCACCAGATAAGATTAATCCTATTAATATTATTATGGAGTTTTATTATACAAGCCCCCCTCATAAATTATTTGTTGTTAGAGATAGATGGTTTAAATACGATGTGACCCCTTCTCAACATTCAATAAATTTAACTGATATGTTAATGGGAGGAATCTGTATATGATAGTTGATATGTTGACAATCGATTCATCGATGTTTGTATCCACTATGACAGAACACAGCTATAGTCTATACTTAGATAACTTAATTATATCGTTTAGACCAGATAATCCTAGATATCCCCACCACCTCGTATTATCCCTCTGTTCATATGATTATGACGGAATAGATATAGAATTAATCAAATATGCAAACTTTCACTATGTTTATGAGGTAGATGTATTTGATAATATTACATTTGAACATGTAAATAATATATGTAAATCTATAATATGTACGTTGGATATTATCAGGAGAGGGATATCAGTATGATGGGTTATGTCGGACCTATGTCAAAACAAGATAGGAAATATTTAAGCTCTTTCCCACATGATCTAAGAACTAATTTTATAGCAAGTACGCTAATACGATTTGGATTTAAAAGGAAAACAATTGAAGATATGGATAGGACTGTTTTAAATCTATCTAGTAGTTTTTATGTACCTGGATCAACATATAGTAGAATTGTATCGATTCGTATTAATGGTAGAATGTGGAACGGATACACATATAGCCCTATACCTGAAGGGTATCATGCTAGAATAAAAATAACACTTAATGATGATGTCATGTATATAACGAGGCGAGATAGCCCGTATGTATACATATTTAGTGCTCCTCCGTGGCCTAAGAAAGGAAAAGATAAACAAATTCATTTGTTAAATATACTAAAGTTAGGAATCTGCATATGAATTACCCATCTATGAGGGAACTAAGTAGATATATAATGGATAATATAGCGATTGATGGATATAGAATATCTAGCAATAGTAAAAATGGAATAATAGTTAATATGAATGAAACTAAGATCTCTATTTTAGATAGTGAACATTATTGGATTAGACTAGAGGATTATAATAATAAACCTAAAAGAGTCTATCTCTTGGATATATTATCCCAAGGAGTAGTGATATGAAGCTTGCTCTGTTACGTGCTCTATATAATATTAATTTCACTGAGCACCTAATGGAGAATGGTGGTAATGATGTAATCTTTAAATATACAAAACCAGAAATTGATGATGATAGTAAACCATGTAGAGTATATGTTAGTGTCACTGAGCCAAGCTATACTGGATTAGGTGGGATAAAGTGGCATTGGGACCACCAATTGATAGAGTAGTTGTAGAACTATATCGAGATTGGGATCTATTAAGATGTTCGTATATGTCTCTTGTAGGTATGAGTAAATTTGGATATATTTATCAGGTTACAGATGTTGATTTTAAAATCACTAAAGATATATTCATTATGGACGTCCTAAAGAGAGGAATAGTAATATGATCTTTGATAACGATAATAAGATACCATTTGAACATCAATCAAGAGTATATGAAGTTTATTTAGATGTCTATGATATGTTTCATGGTGGGCACGCAGTTCATCCCCTAATTATAGCAGGACTCCCATTTCATATTAACCCTTCCCACTTCAACTTTGGAAGAATAGCGAATTGGATATATCATACAGGAGGAGTTGTAATATGAGCGTCCAGCAAAGAGAAGAAGAACTATTCGATTTATTACAACGTTCAGGATTTAAGAAAAGAAGTCATCGCACATCTATGATGGATTTTAGAGAAGAATCGTTTGATTTTGGTAACTATGTAGTAATTACTCTAAATGAAAATGGGTATATTGATGTGGAGATAGTAGATAAATTAGATATAGATAAATCGAGATACTACTATGTTAAAAGAATGGATAAAAGTAGTTTTAAAATGAGAATATATGCGAGTACTTATCCCGTGGCACCAGAACGTATATTCGAATTTAAAATAGGAATAGATAAATTAGGAAAATTAATAAATACGTTTGATGTATTTAAACAAGGAGCAATATTATGATATACATAGATACTATGGATCGTTATATAATTAAGAATTATGATGAGTATGTTAGTAAAATACATACAGACATACTTACCACAATCCAACATAAACTTAATAAAGGTTATGATGAGTGGACACACTATGAATACTTTCTTAGTCGTCATCTTATAAGATCTATTAATAGCTCGAACATATGTAGTTGAATATTTGCAAAACAAGGAGTTGTGGTATGACTGAAAGAGGTATAATTAATGTATTAGATTCTTTACAATTCAACAACTCTAAAATATCTGGATCTTTTGCTGCCCCTATTAATGGAAGGGGATTTGCTCATATGAATCCAGGTCCTCCAACAGCACGATTTACATTCAGAGATAAAAATAGAATATCACTATCAACTACAATTTCAAAACCACAGATGATTGATGTAGTATCAAGAAGAACCCATTTACTCGGAGGAATATCAAGACGTGGCCTAGTTGTAGAATGTTGGTTATACATACACTCTGATATAAATGATTATTATCTTTACTTTGTCGTACCATTTAATGAATCGACATTCACTGTTTATTTCACTCATAAATATAATGAGAAGGATAAAGATCATATTGATAGGGTTGGAACATTGTTTAGTAGATCAAAACCTATATTCATTCTAGATGTATTGAAGCGAGGAGTCGTGATATGATGTATACAGATGGATCAGATATGCTATATACATTTACATTATCTGACGTAATAACTGGTGTAAAGGGTAGATCGTTTGATTTCATTATAAAAATAGATGAATACCCAGACTTTGTTAACAAAGGGCATACAAGATTAAAAAAAGTATCTCTTTATTTCTCAGTGTTTGGTAAAACATGTACTATTGATTGTATGTTAAACTCTAAATTCCCAAATATATTCTTATTTAATAATCTCCATTATATTGTGTTAGTATATAACAATGGAGTTACTATGCCAACTTCAGTTAACACATTTAATATAATATCTCATGGTATCGTAATATGATTGTAGATACTACTGATATGAAAGAGCTAGGTATTGGTGTATGTATCTCAGAAGGGTTATGGGTAGATACATTTCACACCAAAGATATAATGCTAACTTTATACCGTTATATAGATGGAGGATCAATTACATCCATAACTAGAGATCAGGCTGAATTGGTCAGACATCATGGTAGAGTATATACATTTGATTTATTTGATACGCATATTATATCATCTGCTCATCATAATGGATTAATTACTCCACTCAACATGATAAAGAGAGGGATTGTAATATGATATTTGACAACGGCAACGAGTTATTATTTGAAGATTGTCTACCAGTGTATGATGTGTATTTTAAAATATCTGATGTTTTTGGTATACCCCTCCGTATTAAATTTCCCCTTCCAAAAAATAAATATGGAAATCCCAAAGTTTTATATTACCTTCCGACGCTCCCTAGAATACATATCTCAATAATATTTAAGTTGATATATTATAGTAAAGGAATTAATATATGATATATGAAGATACTACAGATGCCCTAATGGGGGTGGAATATAATCCCGCAGAAGAATGTATTAAACTTAGCTATGGTAAGGAATCATTTTCACATGTAGATGTTGCTCTTTATAGTGATGGTGGATTCGGATTTAGAATATCTAGATACCATTATATGAATATGTTGTCGTGTGTTACAGTAAAACGATCATACCGACAAAGGTTCGAATATATATTTAAGACTGGATGCCATGAGCAATTTAGAAAGAAGCGATATGTTAATCTGATGGATATCTTCAACAGAGGAGTTCCTATATAGTGTATGTAGATGTAAAAGTTAATATGATGCTTAGTGCCGTAATGTACAAAGATGCTGGAGATTTTCGCGACTTGTGTGTTCATAATTATACTAGACCACTAGCCATTAAACCAATTAGATATAGTGGATATGGTAGGGATATGGGTTATACAGCATACATTAGAGGTTTTAGATTTAAGGACGTATTTAACCAAGTAATGAAGAGAGGAATAGTATGGAAATAGTAGAACCGAAAGTATTTTTAATAGCAGAAACTAAATTAGATAATGAGGGCCTTCTTGAATATCTCAAGGATCTTAACGTATTAGATTATAGCTGGAGTGCCCCGTCTGATTCAGAGGCGCTATGTGAGATGATGGGAAGATTGTGTTATAGATCATTCAAGCCTGGTCTTAATCCCAATGTTACAAAAGTAAGGACCGGTAATGATGTATACTTAAAGAACATTATAAACACTGGGCATGGGTCAGTTTTAGAACATGCTAGTGTAAGTTTTATATTCAAAGACGTATCTCGAGTATTCACGCATGAGCTTGTTCGACATAGATCAGGGGTAGCTATATCTCAAGAGTCTCTTAGATTCGTTAGGTTAGATAAGCTTAGTGCGTATGTCCCGATACAGATAGAAGAGAATGAAGAAGCAATGTCTTTGTTCATGGATACGTTTGATAAACTTGAAGAGGTGCAAAAACAACTCGCTGACATTTACGATATAGAGAACACTGATGACTTTGCTAGGAAGAAAGAATTAACCTCTGCATTCAGGAGAGTTGCCCCTATTGGATTAGCAACTACCATAGGGTGGACATGTAATATGCGAGCACTAAGACACATAATCGAATTAAGAACTAGCCCACATGCAGAGATAGAACTTAGAGTAGTATTCGCAAAAGTATTTGATATAGTGAAAGATAAATACCCTAATATATTTGGAGATTATAAAGTAGAGATGGTAGATGGTATACCGTGGGTGCATACTACGGAGGAGAAGATCTAACATAAGGTAGTGAATTATGATATATGTTACTGGATGTATAAACTCAACGTTTTCTGAAAAGTTGATACATGAATCATTTAATAACATCTTAATATTATTAGACTTCATAGATGATGATGATTATATGAATTATATCCTTGAGTATGGTATTAAGATTTATCCAATTTGTCCCATTCGATTTGAACTCTATTTAATTATAGACACTCCCCTCAGATAGATATTCATTTCACACAAAGTCCAAAAATATCTGTAGTGTATACTAGTAAAGGTATACGTGTACCAGTCATTAGCTTTCATTTAATTGATATATTTAAGAGAGGGATAGCCATATAAAGGAGATAGTATGCACATAGATGAAGACGGATTATACAATGAAGTTGCTCGTTATATTAGAACAAGGAATGATTTATCATTAGGACTTACTGTTATGAATATAACAAATGGTAAATTATTAATAGTAGTAGTTAATGACCCATCTAATAGAGGAACGCGGTTTAATCATGTAGATAATCTTAAAGAAATACTACCCAAAGTAATTCATTATTTCATATTAGTGTATATGGATGTTATGAAGGAAGGAATAAATATCTAATGGATATGTATATGAGAACTCCTTTAATAAGACCATGTAGAGAAGAATATGATCATAGTTTTAGTACGAGAATATGTCACGCATGGATAAGAACTAAAACTAATTCATTTATTCACTTCCAAGTATCTGTTTCTCCAACTAACTCTACAGACAAATTCAAGCTGATGATGTTTTTGACAACAGATGATAAAATCAATGAAATAGGGACACGGGCATGGGTAGAAGAAAAACAAATATTAAGTATAGGAGCATCTAGGATGTTTGAATTATACTATGGGACCAGACTACAAAATCCTCTTATCATTCAGGGAATTTTTAAAAAAGGGGTATGTATCAATTCGAATGATTTTTTAAACGGAGGAATCGATATATGATATTTATATCTCCACCAGAAGATGGATTATATTCAGACTCAATTGTTAGGATAGAGCTTGTACCACACTCATCTAATCGCAGATATAAATTTATTGCTAATATTCCATCTAAACTAGATGATGTTTTATGTTCAATTTACGTCAGAAAAAAATCCCCATGGTGCCGAGACGATATAATAATAATATCATTCAAGCATCATAGATGTTATTTTCAAATATCTACTTTTAGTGGGTATGAACCAACTAAAGTATTTACTAAACCTAAAGTACAAACACTAATAACTAAACAGGGATGCAAATCAGAAGAAACTTATAGGGATATGGGTAGAATGTTTAGATGTGGAGGAATCTCAATATGATATTCGACAACGGTAATAAATTGTTATTTAAAGATTGCTCGTTAGTATATGACTATCTTAAATTATATAATTACATTCACCTTCACCCTCACCTTCACCCTCACCTTCACCTTCACCCTCACCCTCACCCTCACCTTCGCCCTCACTCCCGCCTTCCCCTTCACCCTCACCTTCAACCCGAAAAATTATTTAACTGGGTGTATAATAAAGGAGGAGTTGTGATATGATATTTGATACGACGTGTGAATATAACATGTATCAGTATGCATATGGAATGACTACACGTAAGAATACAGTGACTAGAGAACATACTAGAATTACTATCCGTTCTCTTAGAGGTTATTGTTTCACATTCGAAAATCTAAGACATCCTCCGAAAGAATATGAAGGGCATTTTATATCGAGGGACGTTGAAGAGTTTTTAATAATTTATAAAGTAGATAGGATTACAGATGTTTATTACGATTTTATAAGAATAGGGAAAGTAGTGAGAGGGAAGAATCATTTAGTACGAAATGGAAAGAGAGAAATAATAATAACAACTGGTGTAAATCATACTACATCTGTTCCCAATGTATGTACAATTATATTGGCGCTTTGTAGGAAAGGAACAGTCATATGATATTTGATAATGATAATAAAATGTTGATCGGAGATCCTACTAAAGCTTATAATACATATTGTTATATTAATACTCACACATGGGCAATTCAATATCTTAGTATGCATCTTCATACTAAATATCTTAATCTTACTCTTTTCCCACATTCTCGATTCCATCCTAGATTAGGAACCACATACAAATGGATAATTGAAAATAAAGGGGTCGTGATATGATATTTGAATCGGTTAACATTGATTTGTTTTGGAGAGATGGATTACATTTGAGAACATTAAAACATGGTTATACCCACTTCTTTAGAGAAACTTACGTTGATAAAATATTTATGCATGATACATTTATAGGAGATTTATTACTCGAATGTATCCTTGTCAACCATATAGATTATATAAGAATACGAATTCCAACATTTCCATATAGATCCATGACATATAAATTTGATATGGGTACCGAGATACTCATTCGATTTGGATCTGGTAATATATTCTGTACGCAGACAAGTAAAAAAGAAGAAAAAATTAAGTGGTTTCAATTTGGAACTTTAGATATCATGACTAGAGGGGTAGTTATATGATTTATGTATATGATGCATCAGATTCATTACAAGGTATAAGATTAGATGATATTGAATTTTATATATCATCGGATGCAGTATGTGATATGTGTAAGAGAACAGATATTATGTGTGATAATCAATGTGCTATTTACTTTAATTCATGGCCATTTACAGAGGTGACCAAAGAGTTTTATGTTCCACCACGACCAACCATCCCTCTTATGTATAATTGGGTGAGGAGACAGATAGGAGCTGTTGTATGATATATTTTACAAATGACACCCAGGGCGGGATGCAACAACATAATATAGATGTCTACGTTAAAGATGTGTTACAGTTTTATAGACAAATCTATGATTTTGAACCTTACTATAATATACTAGATCCTATATTAAAGTATGCCCCAATATGTAGATATACTAGAGATGCTATATTATTTACACAAGAGGTATCCCCTGGTCTTTTTGGGGTTGTGATTAAAGAAGAACATCAAGAATTTCATGGAGTTAAAGTTACATTGTCTTTTATATGTGGATGGGTAATGCATCAACAACAAGGAGTAATTATATGATGTTTGATAACGGTAATAAATTGTTATTTAAAGATTGCTCGTTAGTATATGACTATCTTAAATTATATGATTACATTCACCTTCACCTTCACCTTCACCCTCACCTTCACCCTCACCTTCACCTTCTCCCTCACCTTCTCCCTCACCCCCGCCTTTCCCTTCACCCTCACCTTCAACCCGAAAAATTATTTAACTGGGTGTATAATAGAGGAGGAGTAATAATATAATGTATGTAGATTGTATGGATAAGGATATTTATCCAGAAGCCATTTAATTAGGATGTTCAAATACATATGATAAGAGTGGAGATACATGCGATCTAATGTTTTGCAACTTCAGTGAAAAACATCCATATGAATTTCTTATGAAATTAGGAATATCTGATATAAGAATAAAAATATCATATCCAGTTGGAGAGCGAAGAGTAGTTAATTTAATGATACTTGGACTAAAGAGCGGTGATGGAATATATGTAAAGTTCAGCGCACTGAAGACAATAACAATTATGTCTGAAGATGGGGAACGCAAATGGAATGATTACATGGGTTGGTTTTTACAGCAAGGTATATATATTAAATAGTGACAGAAGGAATCTATTTCACACAACCAAAAAGGAGAGAAGTGTGAAGAATATTCATTGGCCCAAGGCGTGCATCTATATTTTTCTTTTACTGTTTTTATTACTTGCTAATGGGGAAATTGTAGGCGAGTTGAAAAGACCTATAATAGAATCCCAATTGAGTGCTGCGATAACAATTCCAGTTGTTATATTAGGTTTAAGTCAGAGCATATTCTTGGGATGGCTCATCGGGGCCATCGTCTGCTCATCTATAGGATTTATGAATAATCCAATTGAACGTGTAATTGAAGAATTTGATAAAAAAGGAATACGAGCATATTATACAAATATGATATCTTTTTACGGGCTCATTATATTAACACCATATAATTTATTTCTGTACTTTTGGCCAGTAGACGCAACTACTACGTTTATATTTGGAAACATTATGTTTTGGGCTGTATCTAGTATTATAATTTATAAGAATCTATGGGAGAACGTGAAGATTGACAACTTGGTTAAGGAGTGGTTCTTATGCAAGCCCTATCAGATATGTTTAAAATCTCAAAGCTAGCAGTCGCTGTATTCATTCTAATAAATGTACTACATGTATTGATGTTTGTTGTAGCTATACCTATAGTAGTTATGTTGTACACTAAACTTAAGCTTATGGGAACTATCCCAGAGGATGGGATTATACCACTTATAGTATTATTTGGGGGTGGTGCTACTGTTGGCTTAGCATTTTCGTCTATGAAAAAGAAAATTTTAGAGTGTGTGGTACCTGAATCTATGCATAATGAAAATAACCCGATAGTGGATGAA
>Ga0208904_1000126_pt1 | contig 65968 bp, 62 predicted proteins | sample AntAceMetag02UKB_FD_184774 | JGI IMG/M metagenome (GOLD analysis project Ga0208904, IMG submission 184774) | Saline lake microbial communities from Ace Lake, Antarctica - Antarctic Ace Lake Metagenome 02UKB (SPAdes) (version 2) | ecosystem: Environmental > Aquatic > Non-marine Saline and...
CTGAAAATGTTTTAAATAAAATTAAAAAACAAAATAACTCAATTCATGCTTATTTAACGATAACTGAAGAATTAGCCTTAAGCCAAGCTAAAAAAGTAGATAAGAAAATCCAAAACAAAGAAGAAATCGGGCCTTTAGCTGGGATTCCTTTAGCCGTTAAAGATCTTATTCTAGTTGAAGGGATTAAAACTACAGCTGGCTCAAAAATATTGGAAAATTATATTGCCCCTTATGATGCAACGGTAATCAAAAAACTTAAAAAAGCTGGAGCGATTATTGTTGGAAAAACTAATCTTGATGAATTTGGTATGGGTTCTTCTACAGAAAATTCTGCATTTGGTCCGACTAAAAATCCTCATAATTTAGAAAGAGTGCCTGGTGGCTCTTCTGGTGGCTCAGCCGCTGCTGTGGCCGACAATCAATGTATTTATGCATTAGGTTCTGATACTGGTAGTTCAGTCCGTTTACCAGCTTCTTTTTGCGGAGTAGTTGGGTTTAAACCAACTTATGGTCGTGTTTCTCGTTATGGATTAATCGCTTTTGCTTCTTCTCTGGATCAAATTGGACCAATAGCTAAGACAGCCGAAGATATTGAGATAATTTTCGATGTAATCAAGGGTAAAGATGAGTTTGATTCAACTAGTTTAAATCCAAAAACAGATATTAAAAAAGAGAAAATAGAAATCAAGGATTTAAAAATTGGCGTGCCTAAAGAATATTTTGTTGAAGGAATCGATCCTCAAGTGGAAAAAATAGTTAGAAAAGCTATTTCAAATTATGAAAAAGCTGGAGCTAAAATAACTGAAGTAAGCTTGCCACATACTGAGTATGCTTTATCTTGCTACTATATTATTATGCCAGCCGAAGCAAGTTCTAATCTTGCTCGTTATGATGGAATTAAATATGGTCTTTCTATTGATGATAATAATCTTTTAGAAGGTTATTTAAAAACTAGACGACAAGGTTTTGGAGATGAAGTTAGGCGTAGAATTATGCTTGGGACCTATGTTCTATCAGCTGGATATTATGATGCTTATTATCTCAAAGCTCAAAAAGTAAGAACTTTGATTAAAAAAGATTTTGATAAGGTTTTTGAAAAAGTTGATGTTTTAATGACGCCAGTTTCTCCAGCAACCGCTTTCAAACTTGGAGAAAAGATAAATGATCCAGTTTCAATGTATTTGTCTGATATTTATATGGTGGCAATTAATTTAGCTGGTTTACCTGCTATTTCTATCCCATGTGGAGAGATTGATAAGTTGCCAGTTGGTTTGCAGGTTATAGGGAATCAATTTGATGATGAAAAAATAATTCAAATAGCTCAAAAATATAATTATGGAAGAAAATCTATTAAAAATTTATAACAATTTTTTAGCAATCAATTGGCAGGAAATTATTTTCCCTTTAAAGATTATTTCTGTAATTCTTTCTATTTTTTTAATATTTATTATTGTCATCATCCTTCTTAAAATTAGAAAAAATATTAAGGAAAACTTATTGACAGTTGCTAAAAGTGTAACGGCGCCCGATTTACCCAAAAAAGAATTAGATAAAAAATGGAGTTCAATAATGGATAAATTAGAAAAAAATAATGAGAGTGATTATAAGTTGGCTCTTATTGAAGCAGATAATCTTTTTGATGATTTGCTTAAAAGAATTGGCTATAAAGGGGATGATATGGGGGAGAGGCTAAAACAGATTACTGAAGCTCAATTAGCTAATATCGATGATCTTTGGCAGGCTCATAAGATTCGTAATAGAATTGCTCACGAACCAGGTTTTAAATTAACTCATGTTCAGGCGAAAAGAGCTATTGAAATATATCAGAGAGCTGCGGAAGATCTAGAAGCTTTTTAATTTATGAATTAAGTATGTTAGACTGAATAACAAGATGAATTACTCTAAATTATTAATTGAAAATAAAAAACAAAACAGAACTTATCTCTGGTTTATTTTAATTAACACTGGCACACGGGAGTAGTTCTTAAATTTAGCAGAGTAATAGATGACAAGAACTGGCTCCCAGCCAGTTCTTTTAGTTTCTTTAACAATATATATAAGGAGGACAAAATGGGAAGAAAGAAATCTGAAGCAAAAGTTGTTTGTAGAAATTCAGAATGCGGAAAAGTAATCTTTTTAACTGATGGCAAGTCTTTAAAAAAGAAAAAGGCTATTAAATGCCCTCATTGCGGAGCAAAAAATAGGGTAGTTGTAAAAAAGAATGGGAAAATTAAAATATATTTTTCTCCACAATTAGCTTAATAAAAATCAAAAGACCGGATTCAATATCCGGTCTGCTTTTTTAATAAGCTAATAGATGTGATTATTATACAAATATGGATAATCCTGCCGTCGCTAAAACTATAGCAAGGCTATTCGGGACACTAAGAAAACTTTTAAATAATTTTTGAAATTATTTTTAAAAGTTTTTCAATATCTTTTAATTTATTCTGCAAGACATCATAAACAATGTCATAATTGATTTTATCATAATCGTGAGTAACTACATTTCTAAATCCGACCATGCCAATCATTTTATTAGTTAATTCTGTTGAGATAATTCCTTCTTCATTTAGGATAGAAAATGATTCGGACATACTGGTTGGTTTGCGGAAGTTCTTATATGAGATAGTGGCTTCAGCCAAATCTATAGTTGCTTGACTAGCTAAATAGAGATATCTTTCAACTGCTCCTTTTATAGTTTGGTCGTTTTGAATTTTATCCTTTGAATATTTTTTGTAATCATCAAGGATTTTGATATATTTTTTAACTAGGCTTATTTTATTCTCAATCGTTTTTAAATTGGTCATATTATTTAGTTAAACCATGCTTTAGAAGCATTAAATTAAAATCAAAGTATTCATTAAGAATTCGAGGTTCAATCATTAATTTAAATGGTTCTTTTTCAAAGATTAGTTTGCCATTTTTAATTACATCATATTTTAAATCTGGGCTTTGAGCTAGATTTAAAACGACAACATCAACTTTATCGGTTTTTAATGTGTTAACAATCTTATTTTGAACATCTATTTTTATTTCAAACATCTTTTTTTTGTCTTTTTCATCTAAATAAATAGCAAAATCATAGTCGCTTAAAGGGCCAGCGTTACCCTCAGCCCGAGAACCAAAAAAATAGACCAATTTTATTTTTGGGAAATTTTTAAAAATATTATTCAATTCTTTTATTTGTTTTTTATCGATATTTTAATTTTAACACGCAAAATCAAAAAGAACAACTTAAACGAGTTATTTTTATCAAATTTATACAAATCCAAACTTATTGAATATTTACAAAAAGGTCGGATGAATATTCAACCCTTTTATTTTTTAAAACAATAGACTTGACAACCTATTATTATGAGCATATACTCATAATAAAGGTCGGGATAATAAAAAAAATAAAATAATAAAAAAAATATGCCAAGATTAAATGGAACTGGTCCTAGAGGATTAGGAGCTGGAACTGGACAAGGATTAGGCCCCTGCGGAGGAGGATATGGACGTGGATGTGGTAGAGGATTTAGACGCTGGACTGAGCAAGATGAAAAAACTACTTTAGATCAAGAGAAAGATATTTTAAAAAAAGAATTAGAAGAAGTTGAAAAAGAATTAAAATCCTTAAAGGATCAGAAATAAAAAAAGGGCCTCTCCGGAGGCCTTTTTTTATATAAATAATGCGGGGTTAACCAACCTGCCTGCCGGCGAGGCAGGGACACTAGGAAAACTTTTAGGAAGTTGGTTGGGAAGATTTATAGGAAAGTTATTTCACAAAAAGTTCCTTGGCAATATATTGTTTGATTAGAGATTGATAGGGAACTTGTAAGGCGTTAGCTCTTTCTTTAAGGCGAACTAAAATATATTCTGGTAATCTAATAGAAATAGAACGAGAACTTGGTTTTAAGTCGCTAAAAGAAACCGACTCAAAGTCATCAGCTTTAAAATATTCACTAAGATCAATTTTAGACCAAAATTCTCTTTCTTGATCCTCGTTTTTAAATTTTGGAATCTTAAGTTTTTTGTTCATATAAATGTTTTTCTTTTTTATTTAGGTTTCTGGACGAAATAACTCTAATCTTATTTTTTCTTACAGTAAAAATTAGGAATAATGGACGTTCTAATTTGGTTTTGCCTATCAAAATATGTCTTTCTTCATTAGTTGAATGGAGAGCATCTTTTAATACTTTTTTATGTGGATCAAAAAAAATTTCTTCACATTCTTCATCGCTTACATTATGCAATTTTAGATTTTTATTTATATTGCCTTTATCCCATTCAAATTCAATTATTTCTATCGATTTTACCATAATTACATTGTATATACTATATTATACATTGTCAATAGTTAAATTGTGGATAAAAAAACAACTCAAACGAGCTATTTTTTATCAAATTTATACAAATCTATACAAATATGGACAATGCGGGAGCGATCGGACTCGAACCGACAGCCTTCTGCGTGACAGGCAGATGCTCTAACCAATTGAGCTACGCCCCCAATATATAATTTTCAGTACCGGGGGAGGGACTCGAACCCTCGACTTCCGCCTTATGAAAGCGGCGCTCTGACCGACTGAGCTACCCCGGTATTATTTTATTTTTGTTGCGGGGGCCGGATTCGAACCGGCGACCTCAAGGTTATGGGCCTTGCGAGCTGCCGCTGCTCCACCCCGCAATGCCATTATATTGTATAATTACGCAAATGACAAGTCCTTGCTTTGATAGTCGCAATATAGTAAAATATAAGTAAGAAAAGGATATGAACTTATTAACTTACTTAGTAGGATTGGTTTTAGTTAGTATTATAGCCGGCGCCTGCTTAGCGGCTATTTTAATTTATTTCAATCCATTCACTTCAGGATTGTTAGTATTCATATTATTCTATCTAAGCCTATTTATCGCTTCTACTTCAGTTTTTACATTAATCGGCTGGATTATCAGGATAATTTCTAAAAAAAGAAAATTTCCTTTGCCAAAGAAAGAAGCTATTTATAGATTTGAGGTTTCTTTTCGGCAAGGAATGTTTCTATCAGCAATTTTAATTGCTTCATTAATATTACAAGGTCAAAAAGTTTTATCATGGTGGAATTTATTAATTTTAATGGCCGTCGTAGGATTATCTGAATGGTGGCTTTCTAGAAGATAATTTAAAATAGATTATGAAAATATCATATAATTGGCTACAATCATTTTTTAGTAAAAAATTACCAATACCAGAGAAATTGGCTGATTTATTAACGATGCATTCTTTTGAAACAGAAATAGTTGGGAAAGAGAATTCAGATTTTATTCTAGATATAGATGTTTTGCCTAATCGAGCTCATGATTGTTTAAGTCATAATGGCATTGCTAGAGAAATATCTGTATTGCTTGGATATCCTTTTAATTTGGTTGATTATGGGAAGAAAATAAAAGAAGATTCTAAAAAATTAGCTAGTCAATTAGTTAAAGTAGAAGTTAAAGATAAAGAACTTTGTCCTCGTTATGTTGCTCGTGTTATAGATGATGTTAAAATAGGTCCATCGCCTAGATGGATACAAGAAAAATTAAAAGCATGCGGTTTGCGTCCTATTAGCAATGTTGTTGATATAACTAATTATGTAATGTTAGAAACGGGTCAGCCCCTACATGCCTTTGATCTTAACAAGCTTGCTTCAGGAAAAATTATTGTTCGCCGGGCTAAAAAAGGAGAAAAAATAATTACTTTAGATGACGAAAAATATGATTTAGATGAAAATATTTTAGTTATTGCTGATCAGAAAAATCCAGTTTGTGTTGCCGGAATCAAAGGAGGTAGAGGCCCTGAAATTGATGCTCAAACAAAAAGAATTGTTTTAGAAGCTGCTAATTTTAATCCGCAGATTGTTAGACAAGGCTCTAAGCAATTAAAATTAGAGACAGACGCTTCTTGGAGATTTGAACGTGAGATAGATTCAAATTTAGCTGAAGAAGCAATTAATATGACTGCTTATCTAATTCAAGATATTGCCAAAGGAAAAGTTTTAAAAGGAATGGTTGATGTTTTTCCTAAAAAAGTTAATTCAAAAACAGTAAATTTAGATATTGAAAATGTTAATAGCTTATTAGGTATCAAAATCACCAAAAAAGAAGTAATTAATATTTTAAAAAAGTTAGATTTTCAAGTAAAAACTACAGGAAACAAATTAAATGTTTCTATTCCGACGCGTCGAATAGATATTTCTATTCCAGAGGACTTGATTGAGGAGATAGGTAGAATCTATGGTTTTGAGAAAATAAAGAGTAAATTGCCAAAAGCGAGCTTAATGTCGCCAGTTAGGAACGAAAATTTGGTTTATCGGAATAAAATAAAGCATATTTTTATTAATTCAGGATTTAGTGAAGTATATAATTATTCCTTTATTTCTAAAAAAGATTCTGTTGAAGTTGCTAATCCTGTTAGCCAGGAACAAAAATATATGCGTTCAAATCTAACAGTCAATTTATTAAAAAATGTTGAAGAGAATAAAAAATATTTTAAAGAAGTAAGATTGTTTGAGATTGGAAAAGTTTTTTACAAAACAAAGAATAGTAAAAACAAAATAGAAGAAGTAAATAGATTGGGAGCAATTTTAAGTTTAGATGAAAAGAGTAATCAAACTCAAGAATTTTATCGTCTTAAAGGTCTGATTGATTCTTTACTTAATAAGCTACAAATTAGTGATATTTGGTATGATGATGTTATAGAAAAAAATGATTTATCAATTCCTGATTTTTGTCAGATAAACAAAAGAGCTCAAATAAAAGTTGGCAACGATTATTTAGGATGGATTGCCAGTATTAATTCAGGAGTTGCTGCTTTTGAAATAGATTTTGATAAATTAGTTGAATTGGCTACTGAGGAAAGGATTTACTCTCCTCCTTCAAAATATCCTTCAGTCGTTAGAGATATCGCTCTTTTAGTAAATAGAGAAACAAAAATAGTTACGGTTATGAATTTAATTAATTCATCAGGAGGCGCTTTAATTACAGATATTGATTTATTTGATATATATAAAGGTGAGAATATTCCTAATAGTAAAAAAAGTTTAGCTTTTCATATAATTTATCAGTCAAATGATCATACTTTAACAGATAAAGAAGTTAATAGTATTCATCAGAAAATTATGAAAGAATTAAGAGATGAAGGATGGGAAATAAGAGAATAATAATGACAAATATTAAAAAAGATAAAAAATCATCATATACAGCGAAGGATATTCATGTTCTAGAAGGCCTTGAACCAGTCAGGAAACGTCCCGGTATGTATATTGGTTCAACTGGCGTTGATGGATTGCATCATCTTATTTGGGAAGTGGTTGATAACGCTTTAGACGAAGCGATTGTCGGTTATTGTGATAAAATAGGAATTGTTTTATTACCTGATAATAAGATTCAAGTAACAGATAATGGACGTGGAATTCCTGTTGAAAAACATCCTCAAACAAAAAAATCAACTCTTGAAACAGTTATGTGTACTCTTCATGCTGGAGGGAAATTTGGTGGAGATTCATATAAGGTTTCTGGTGGATTGCATGGGGTTGGTGTTTCTGTTGTTAACGCGCTTTCTAAATATCTTAAAGTTGAGGTTTGTCGTGATGGATTTAGATATATTCAGGAATATAATAAAGGTAAAGCAAAAGCAAATGTTAAAAAAAATGGGAAATGCAGACAGACTGGAACAGTTATTACTTTTGATCCAGATCCTGAAATTTTTAAAGAAATTAGATATAAATGGCCTAAAATAATAAAGCGTTTGCGTCAGCAAGCTTATTTAACAAAAGGAATTAAAATAATAATAGAAGATAAACGGAAAGAACCTTTTAAAGATTATACTTTTTATTTCGAAGGCGGAATAGTTTCTTATGTAAAATATTTAAATAGAGATCAATCTGTTAAACATGAAAATATTTTTTATGTTTCAAAAGAATTTCAAGATGTTTTAGTAGAAGTTGCTTTTCAATATACAGATGATATTCAAGGTTATGAAGAAAGTTTTGCTAATAATATTTGCACAGGAGAAGGCGGTATGCACTTAACTGGTTTTAAAGCAGCTTTAACAAGAACATTTAATGATTATGCTCGTAAGAATAATTTCTTAAAGAGTTCTGATGAAAATTTAAGTGGCGATGACGTTAGAGAAGGATTAACAGCTGTAATTAGTGTTAAATTAAAAGAGCCACAATTTGAAGGTCAGACAAAAGCGCGTTTAGGTAATCCTGAAGCTAGAACAGCTGTTGAAGGAATTGTTTCTGATGGATTAGAAGAATTTCTTGAAAAACATCCTCAAGATGCTAGATCTATTATGGCAAAGAATATTTTAGCAGCTAAAGCGCGTCAGGCTGCTAAAGCTGCTAGAGAAACAGTTATTCGCAAAGGGGCTTTAGATGGATTAGCTTTGCCTGGCAAACTTTCAGATTGCTCCAGTCGTAATCCAGAAGAATCAGAGCTATATATTTTGGAAGGTGATAGCGCCGGCGGTTGTTTCTCAGGTGATACAAAAATTGCTCTAACTGACGGTCGCGATATAAGTTTTAAAGAATTAATTAAAGAAAATAAAAAAGGTAAAAAGAATTATTGTTATACCATTAAGAAAAATGGTTCTATTGGAATTGAACGAATTAGAAATATAAGAAAAACTAAGAAAAATACTCAAGTAATCAAAGTAATCCTTGATAATGAAGAAGAAATAGTTTGTACACCAGATCATAAGTTTATGTTGAAAAATAGAAAGTATAAGGAAGCAAAAAATTTAACTACAAAAGATTCTTTAATGCCTTTGTATAGAAAATTATCTAAGAAAGAAAAAAGAATTACAATTTTTGAGAGATTTTTCAAAGGAGATGAAAATGCTGTTTGCGAAGCTGTTAAAAAATATAATCATAAAATTAAAAAGATAATTAGGATTAGGAAAAAAATTGATGTGTATGACTTAGAAGTGAAAGGAACCCATAATTTTGCTTTATCATCTGGTGTTTTTGTTCATAACAGCGCAAAAATGGGGCGAGATAGAAAAACTCAGGCTATTTTACCTTTGCGTGGAAAGATTCTTAATGTTGAAAAAGCAAGATTGGATAGGGCTTTAAGTTCTAAAGAAATAAGGGCCCTAGTTGTTGCTTTGGGCACAGCTATTGCTGAAGAATTTAATATTGAAAAACTTCGTTATCATCGAGTAATAATTATGACTGATGCTGATGTAGATGGTTCTCATATTAGAACTTTGCTTCTTACCTTATTCTTCCGTTATTTCTTAGAAATTATTGAAAAGGGTTACCTATATATCGCTCAACCGCCGTTATATCGCATTCAAAAAGGTAAGCAGACAGAATATGGTTACACAGAAGATGATAAGAAAAAAATATTATCTAAGATGGGTACTGATAAGGTGATTATACAGAGATATAAAGGATTAGGAGAAATGAATCCTGAGGAACTTTGGGAGACAACTATGGATCCAGCTAATCGAGTAATGAAACAAGTTCAAATTGAAGACGCCAAAGAAGCTGATAGAATTTTTGATGTCTTAATGGGAGATGATGTTGCACCAAGGAAAAAGTTTATTCAAACTCATGCTAAGAAAGCAAAGAACCTTGATATTTAAAAATTATTGACATACTCTTTATTAGAGTATAAGATAAGGGCAAATAGATGCCCCGCAAGGGGTTTTTAAATCCCGCCGGGCGGGACAAGTTAATGAAAATTACTCAATTGCCAAAAAAAGGAATAGATTTTCTTAGAGAGGTCCGCATAGAATTAAAGCGGGTTACTTGGCTTACGCGTAAAGATACAATCAAATATACAATTTTTGTTATTGGATTAAGTTTAGCTGTCGCCGCTTTTTTAGGAGGATTGGATTTCTTTTTTAATTGGTTATTAGATGTATTTGTAATATAAATTATGCCTAAACAAGTAGAACAAGGAAAAAATTGGTACGTTCTCCATACATATTCTGGATACGAAGAAGCTGTTGCAAGAAATTTAAAACAGCGTATTGAATCATTGGGGATGGAAGGTAAAATCTTTAATGTTTTAGTACCTACGGAAAAGAAGATTAAGATTAAAAATGGAAAGCGTCAGATAGTTGAAGAAAAAATTTATCCTGGCTATGTTTTAGTTGAAATGATTGTTACTGATGATTCTTGGTATGTTGTTCGTAATACGCCTAGAGTAACGGGATTTATTGGTGCTGGGACAGTCCCAACTCCTGTTTCTTCTGTAGAAATAAAGGGTCTTCAAAAGCGAATGGGTGTTGAAGAACCGAAGTATAAGATAGATGTGATTATCGGTGATGCTGTTAAAATTATTGATGGTCCATTTAAAGATTATGATGGTAAGATTTCTGAAATAGATGAAAAAAGAGGTAAAATTAAAGTGTTAGTTTCAATGTTTGGCAGAGAAACTCCAGTTGAATTGGATTTCTTGCAAATTAAAAAAATATGAAGCCAATAAAAACAATTATTAAATTACAAATTAAAGCAGGACAGGCAAATCCAGCGCCTCCAATTGGACCGGCTTTAGGTCAGCACGGTTTGAATATTCAAGATTTTTGTCTTAAATTTAATGAAGCAACTAAAGATATGGGAGGAGATATTATTCCTGCAGAAATTACTGTTTATGAAGACAGAACTTTTGAATTTAAATTAAAAACACCGCCGGCATCAGATTTATTAAAAAAAGCAGCCAGTGTTGAGAAAGGTTCTGGTCAGCCGAATAAGAAAAAAATAGGGAAAGTTACTAAACAACAAATCAAAGATATTGCTGAAAAGAAAATGGTTGATTTGAATGCATATAATCCTGAACAAGCAGAAAAGATTGTAGAAGGAACAGCTCGTTCTATGGGAATTGAAGTTAAATAAATGGAATAGGCATATTTAAGGAGGGACAGGGAATAACCCTGTCCTTTTAAGTTCTTAAACAATTTTATAAGGGAGGTAATTATTATGGGAAGACCAAGTTGGGATGAAATAGAGAATACATTAGCGCCTTTGTTTAGGCATAAAGAGCCGAGATGGGACGAGGTTATTGCATCTTTAGTACCTTTTTTTAGCGGAAAAATACGTCCTGATTGGGATGGGTTCTTTATGGGAGTAGTAGAGTCTTTAAGGGTTAGGTCTTCGTGTGACAGAGGAAGAACAGCTGCGCTTCTTGTCAAAGATAATAGAATAATTGCTACTGGCTATGCTGGCTCTTTGCCTGGTTTTCCTCATTGTGATGATGAGGGCCATCAAATGTGGAAAATAATAGATGATCAAGGCAATGAATCCAATCATTGTTTTAGAACTCTTCATGCTGAAGAAAATCTCATTATTCAAGCGGCTAAATTTGGAATTTCTGTAGCTGGCAGCACACTTGTTTGTATGATGACTCCTTGTCATCAGAGATGTGCTCCGTTGATTGTCGGAGCGGAAATTGTCCGAGTGGTTGCAAAAAGAAGATATCATGCTGATGGACCCTCAATAAAGATGTTCGAACAAGCTGGAATTCAATTGGATATTTTGGATGATGGAGTTGAAACTTACGAAAATCAGTGAAACACGAGGAGGTAATAAAATGAAAGATTTTAGCAGTTATACTTTTGGAGAAGGCAGAACAGGTGGTGGACAATTGATTGAGTTCACCTGTGGAACCGAAGATGTAGAAATGGTTAAAGCTTTTTTAGTTGAAAATGTTAAAAACATTGAGATTCCTGTGACCGGTCGAGTGAATGTACCTCATGGTGGTTTTGGTTGTTACACAAGATATGAAATTGTTCAGCATAAATATGCTGGCGGTGGCTATGGACCATCTTGTGGCGGTTTTATTGAGGTGTTAGAGATTAAAAACCCTCCCGAAAACAGGCATGGAATTGTTACCTATAAGGTTTTAAACGAATATGGTTCTTTTATTGAATGGGATACTTTAGACAATGCTAAATCGGCTTTCGAAAAAGAATGGTGTAGCTCGAAAGCTGATGAAGAATTCAAAGAATTTCCAGGATTTATTCGTCAAGTAGAATGTGGCCTTTTGCAACCATGGTTTTATGCAATTGGAGATGAAGAACTTATTAATGATTTCGCCTTTCCTGAGGGCCTTCAGGACGATTCTGTTTACCGTTTTGGCCAGAAGTTTGTAGTTACAAATCGAGAAGGATATACTGAGGTTAAGACATGTATGGGTGTTCGTTTTATCCAGAAAGAATCCGCCGATAGTTATTGCAATAGATCCGAAAAGAAACCTGAAATTTTCCGGATTATCTGTTGGGATGATGGTACTATGACTAGGGAGGATTGTCATCAATGTAATCAAAATAGTAGTCGTCCTATAAAGAAGGATGAAATGTGGATTACAGATGCTTTTTCTCGATTCGGCGAATTATTGTCCGGAAAATCGGAAAGATTTGAGATTAAATTCACTGATGGCTATAAATTTGTTGGAAGGGTATCAAAAAACGGCAATAAAGCTAAATGTTCTCAGGGACGTTATCTCCTAAGAGTCCATTTTGAAGGTCAAAAAAATCCAGAGGAAGGATATGTAGATTTTACGCCAACGCTTGAATTTCCTGATATAATTGGCTATGTTCAACAAGCCGCTGAAAGAAAAAAGGAAAAGTTGGAGAAGATCGAAATAATAAGTAAGGAGGTTAAAAAAGGTGGAAAAAAATGGTCGGGTGTTTTTCACAAATCACCTTACTAAATATCTTTACAAGGATTCAAAAGACTGAAGCTCTAGTTGATTAATTTTTAAAAAAATCAATTAGGGCTTTATTTTTTCACAATAATATTATAGCATTAGATTAATATGATTAATTTTCTTAAAAAAGTAGATCCAAAAATAAATAATTTAATAAAACAAGAATTTAAGCGCCATCAAGAGGGGCTTAATTTAATTGCCTCTGATAATTATACAAGCTTAGCGGTGCGAAGCGCAGTTGGAAGTATTTTAAGCGCTCGTTATGCTGAAGGATATCCTGAAAAAAGATATTATTCTGGGCAGCAATTTATTGATCAAATTGAAAAAATAGCTATTGCTAGAGCAAAGAAAGCATTTAAAGCTAATTTTGCTAATGTTCAGCCACATTCTGGTTCACAAGCAAATCAAGCTGTCTATTTTGCTTTACTTAAACCAGGCGATACTGTTTTATCAATGAAAATTGATCAAGGTGGTCATTTATCTCATGGTTCTCCAGTAAATTTTTCTGGTTCTTTGTATAATTTCATTTTTTATGGAGTTGATAAAAAAACAGAGAGAATAGACATTAAACAAGTTGAAAAAATTGCATTAAATAAAAAACCAAAATTAATTATTGTTGGAGCTTCAAGTTATCCTCGTCAAATTGATTTTTCTAAATTTAGTAAAATAGCCAAAAAAACAGGAGCTTATTTAATGGCTGATATTGCTCATATTGCAGGTTTAGTAATAGCTAATGTTCATCCTCAACCTTTTCCTTATTGTGATGTGGTGACGATGACTACTCATAAAACGCTACGCGGAGCTCGTGGGGGATTAATTCTTTCTAAGAACAAAGAAATAGCTGAAAAAATTGATAAAGCTATTTTCCCTGGATTACAAGGCGGTCCTTTACAAAATGAAATTGCTGGCAAGGCAGTTGCCTTAAAAGAAGCGCAAGAGAAAAAATTTGTTAGTTATCAAAAACAAGTTATTAAAAATGCTAAAATTTTAGCTAATGAATTTATTAAAAATAAATTTAATTTAGTTTCTGGCGGGACTGACAATCATCTTATTTTAATAAATTTAACTAAATTTAATCTTTCTGGAAAAAAAGTTCAAAAAGCGTTTGAATTAGCTAATATTTATGTTAATCGCAATGTAATTCCTTACGATACCCGTTCTAAATGGGAAACTTCTGGAATTAGGATTGGCACACCGGCTGTTACATCTAAAGGATTAAAAGAAAAAGAAATGAAACAAATTACTTCTTTTGTTATAAGAATAATTAAAAATATTGATAATAAAAAAATAATCCAAGAAGTTAAAAAAGAAGTTATTAAATTAGCTAAAAAATTTCCCGTTTTATAAAATGAAAATTATTAATTGCAAAAAAATAGCTAATAATATTTTAGCTAAATTAAAAAAAGAAATTGAGAAGCGAAACATTAAGCCGCGATTAGCTGTAATTCTTGTTGGTAATGATCCAGCATCGTATTTATATGTTAAAATAAAAGAGAAAACAGGACAGAGTATAGGGATTGAGGTAGAAAAGCATTTTTTATCTAAAAAAATAGAAGAAGAAAAAATTATAAATCTTATTAATTCTTTAAATAAGAATAGTAAAATAAATGGCATTCTGGTTCAGTTACCATTGCCTCAAAGTTTTTCAGCTGATAGAATTATTAAAGAAATTAGTATTGAAAAAGATATAGATGGTTTTTTGCTCGAAAGCAAATTTAATTCTCCTTTTATTCTAGCCATTTATGAAGCGATTAAAGCCACAAAAGAAAATTTAAAAGATAAAAAAATAATTGCTTTAGTAAATTCAGATGTTTTTGGAGGGAAATTAATGCAATTTTTTAATAAAGAGAATTTGACGTTGTGGGTAGTTCCCGATAAATTGGGAGATCTTCCACAGCTAAAAGAATTCGATATCTTAATTACTGCTTTAGGCCAGCCAGAAATAATTAAAGGCAATATGATAAAAAATGGTGCTATTCTAATTGATGGCGGGATTAGTAAGAAAAATGGTAAAATAATTGGAGATATTGATATGGAGAGCGTTAAGAATAAAGCAAAATGGCTTTCTCCTGTGCCTGGCGGCTTAGGGCCATTAACAGTTGCTTTTTTATTAAGAAATGCTATAAAGACATAAATATGAAATATATACCAGTTATTGGGTTAGAAATACATGCCGAATTAAAAACAGAGAGCAAAATGTTCTGTGATTGTTTAAATGATCCTGAAGAAAAAGTACCAAATATTAATATTTGTCCGATTTGCATGGGTCATCCTGGAACGCTACCCGTGATTAATAATAAAGCCGTTGAATTTGTTGTTAAAACAGCCTTGTCTTTAAATTGTCAGATTCCTGAATTTTCAAGATTTGATCGTAAAAATTATTTTTATCCTGATTTGCCAAAAGCGTATCAAATTTCTCAGCTTTACGCTCCTCTTTCAGTAAAAGGATTTTTAAATACTAATGGGAAGAAAATAAGAATCAAGGAAATTCATTTAGAGGAAGATACTGGGAAATTAACTCACCTCCAAGGGAAAGATTGCTCATTGGTTGATTTTAATCGTGCTGGAAGGCCATTAATGGAATTAGTTACTGAACCAGATATTGCTCTTGGCAAAGAAGCAAGACAATTTTGTGAAGAATTAAGATTAATTTTTCGTTATTTAGATGTTTCGGAAGCTAATATGGAAAAAGGACAAATGCGTTGTGAAGTTAATATTTCTTTAAGATCAAATAAAAAAGAATTAGGCACTAAAGTAGAAATTAAAAATCTTAATTCTTTTCGAGCTGTTGAGCGTTCTGTCAATTATGAAATCAAGAGACAAGCAGAATTGCTAGATTCGGGAGATAAGATTATTCAAGAGACAAGAGGTTGGGATGAAAATAAGCAAATAACTTTTTCTCAACGTACAAAAGAAGAAGCGCAGGAATATCGTTATTTTCCTGAACCAGATTTGCCTCCGCTAGTTAATATGTCTGCGGTTAGCACTAAAGTTTCTTCTGAATTGCCTGAGTTGCCTCAAGCAAAAAGAGAAAGATTTCTTGGCGAATATAAATTACCTCAATCAGATATAGATGTTTTAGTTAGTAATAAAAAATTGGCTGATTATTTTGAACAAGTAATTTCTGAATTAAAAACATGGTTGAAAATAAAGTCTATTGACAATAAGCAAGCGCTTATTAAATTAACTGTTAATTATTTATTAACTGAATTACAAAAATTGCTTACTGATAGTAATTTGAAAATAGAAAATTGTAAAATTAGTCCTGAGAATTTTGCTGAATTTATAACCTTAATTGAACAAAAAGAAATTTCGAGTTCAGCTGCCCAGACAGTTTTGAAGGAAATGTTAAAAACAGGAGCAGACCCTTCTAATATTGTAGATGATAAAAAATTAAAACAAGTTAGCGACGAAGATGCTTTATCTAAAATAGTTAAGCAGGTTATTAATGATAATCCAAAACCAGTTGGCGATTATAAGGCAGGCAAAGAAAACGCTTTGCAATTTTTAGTTGGCAAGGTTATGGGAGCAAGTAAAGGACAGGCAAACCCAGAGGTAGTTAGAGAATTATTAATAAAACAACTGGATTAATTTCTCAGCTTGAGAATAATTTTTAATCCATTTAATTTTTTTATCTCTTTTAAACCAAGTTATTTGTCTTTTTGCGTATTGGCGTGTATGTATTTTTATTAATTCTTTAACTTCTTCTAAAGTTATTTTATTTTTTAAGTATAAAATAACTTCCTGATATCCAATACCGCTCATTGAATATGGCTTACTGCCATATTTTTTTAATAGTTTTTTATTTTCCTCAATTAATCCACTCCTAATCATTTTTTTAGTTCTCTGACTTATTTTCTGTTCTAGGTTTCTTGTATCTAATTTAAGACCAATTTGTAAGATGTCAAAAATTGGCTTATTTTTTTTTCTTTGTTCTGAAAAAGGTTTTTTAGTTAATAAACAAATTTCTAAAGCTCTAATTAATCTTCTTTTATTTTTTATATCAATAATTTTTAAAGCTTGAGGATCTAGTTTTTTTAATTTATTAACTAATTCTTGATTAGTTAATTTCTCTAATCTATTTCTTAATTTTTTATTTGGTTTAGTTTCTGGAATTTTTAAATTATCAACAATTGATTGGATGTATAAGCCAGTGCCACCAACTAAAAATGGAAGCTTATTTCTTCTTTGAATATCTTTAATAATTTTTATTGTTTTTTTCTGAAATTGAGCTAAGGTGAAATTATTATCTGGCTTAACAATATCAATCATATAATGAGGGATATTAGACATTTCTTCTTTTGTTATCTTAGCTGTTCCTATATTCATTTCTTTATATATCTGACGTGAATCAGCTGAAATAATTTCCCCATCGAATTTTTTACAAAGTTTAACAGCCAGGTCTGATTTACCTGAAGCAGTTGGTCCAAGGATTGTTATTAGTTTGTTATGTCGCATGATGATTTTATAAGATCTAAAATAACTCTTTTTCTCTTTATTTTTTCGTTATCTGGGACATTATTCTCTAATTTAGACGCAGCTGTTCCTAATCTAGGAGAATAACGAGCTGTATAAATTTGCTTAAAATTCATTTCTTTAACTAATTTAACTGTATTTTCAAATTGTTTCTCTGTTTCTCCTGGAAATCCTACAATAATATCAGTTGAGATGATTGCTTTGGGAATTTCCTTATATATATTTTTTATTAATTTTCTATAATCTCCAACCGTATATCCACGGTTCATTTTTTTTAAAATTATGTTATCTCCAGACTGAACTGGCAAATGAATCTCTTTAGAGATTTTTTTATTTTCAGCAATTGTTTTAATTAATTGATCAGACATATCTTTAGGGTGGGAAGTCATAAATTTAATCTGAAAATCTCCAGAGAGATTACTAATAGTTTGAAGTAATTTTGGAAAACCGAATTTGTAACTATTCACATTCTGTCCTAATAAAGTAATTTCTTTATAATCACTCTTAATTAATCTTTTAACCTCTTTGATAACTTCATCGGCAGGTCTAGATTTTTCTCTGCCTCTTGTATATGGAACAGCGCAATAAGAACAAAAATTATTACAGCCAGTCATAATTGGAACATAAGCGCATTTGAGCGATCTGCCCTGTATTAGGTGGGGTAAATATTTTGTTTCTGCTTTAAAACTAATAATGGGCCATATTTCATTAATTTGTTCCTTGAATTGTTTTTTATCTTTTTCTAGAATACATCCAGTTAGAACTATTTTTGCTTTAGGATTGATAGAACGTATTTTCTTTATTTTACTATAGACCCTATCTATGGCTGATTGTCTAACAGAACAAATATTGATCACTATTAAATCAGCTATTTCTATTTTTTTAGTAAATTTGTATTTTTTATTCTCTAATTTGGCGGCTAGTCGTTCTGAATCTGATTCATTCATTTGACAGCCATAAGTAATAATATGATATTTTTTCATTTGTATTTTGTATCATATCTAAAAATATTGTATAATACAAGCATATGGAAAAAATTTATTTGTCAGTAATTATACCAGCCTATAACGAAGAGAAACGTATTAGTAACACATTGCTTGATATCGATAAATATTTAACAGGCCAGGATTATTCTTATGAGATTATTGTTGTCAGTGATGGTTCAAAAGATAAAACAGCTGCTATCGTCAAGAAATTTTCAGATTTAATTAAAAATTTAAAATTAATTGATAATAAGGAAAATCATGGAAAAGGCTGGGTTGTTAGGCAAGGCATGTTAGAGGCCAAGGGACAACATCGTGTTTTTATGGATGCTGATAATGCAACAACAATAGATCATTTTGAAAAAATGATACCTCTTTTTAAACAAGGTTTTAAAGTAGTTATCGGTTCTCGTGATAGTAAAGATGCAGAAGGCGCAAAACAAGCCGTCGCCCAGTCATTTTTAAAAAGACAATTAGGTAATTTTGGTAACATTTTAATTCAATTGCTTGCTGTTTCGAGTATTTGGGATACACAATGCGGATTCAAAGCTTTTACTGGCAAAACAGCTAATGATATTTTTGGAAGATGTTTAATTGATAAATGGGGTTTTGATATTGAAGCGTTGGCAATAGCGAGAAAGCTTGGTTATAAGATAGGAATAATTCCAGTTAACTGGGTTAATGATCCACATAGTAAAGTTAGCCTTAAGGGATATTTAAATACTTTTCGTGAATTATTTAAAATTAAATGGAATTTGATTACAAAAAAATATGATTAGTAAAAAAAGTAAGAAAAAATTTCCTTCAGAATTAAGAATGGATTTAGTCTCTAATGACTGGGTCATTATCGCCACTGGTCGTTCGCGTCGTCCAGAATCTTTTTCTAAAGATAGTAAAAAGAAAACAATTAATTCTAAAAAAAATTGTCCGTTTTGTAATGAAGAAAATATTAAAGAAAAAATAGCCAGAAGAGATAAAAAAGATGGTTCTTGGTTTGTTATTTCAATTCCGAATAAATACCCAGCTCTTTTAGCAAGCAACGAATTAAAAGAAAGAAAACAAGGTCCTAATAGGATTATGGATGGTGTTGGCTATCATGAAGTTGTTATTACATCCGACCACAAAAGACAAATGGCGCAATTTACTCCAAAAGAAATGGAAATGGTTGTTGATTTATATCAATCAAGATATCTGGATTTAATAGATAAAAAATTTATTAAGTATGTTTCTATTTTTCATAATCATGGCAAAAAAGCAGGCGCTTCAGTAGCTCATCCTCATTCTCAGATAATGGCTATTCCAGCGATAGACCCCGATTTAAGAGGAAGTATGGAAGGAGCGGAAGCATTTTACAGGAGCCAAGGCAAATGTGTTTATTGCGAGATGATTGAATGGGACATGAAAGATAAACAAAGGATTGTTTATGAAAACGAAAAATTTGTTGTCCTTTGTCCCTTTGCTTCACAGGTTGCTTTTGAAACAAGAGTTTATCCAAAAGAACATCAGCCTTATTTTGAAAAAATAACCGAGAGTGATAAGGTTTTTTTTGCTGATGCTTTACAAAAAGCGCTTAATAAGATTTATAAGGCATTAAACAATCCTTCTTATAACTTTTATATCCATACAGCTCCTTCAAATGAAGAGAGTCATGATAATTATCATTGGCATTTGAATATTCTTCCAAGAACATCAAGCTGGGCTGGTTTTGAACTTGGAGCCGGTATAGAAATAAGTATTATTGAACCAGAAAAAGCAGCTGAATTTTTAAGAAAACAGTAAGAATATGGAATTTATTTTTGGAACAATTATTGATTGGGGATTAAATTTAATTTTAGAAATAGGATATTTAGGAATAACTTTGTTAATAACTATTGAAAGTTCTTTTATCCCGTTTCCATCTGAAATTGTTATTCCTCCAGCAGCTTATTTAGCTCAACAAGGAGAAATGAATATTTTTCTTGTTATTCTCGCAGGAATAATCGGTTCTTTATTAGGAGCTCTAATAAATTATTTTTTAGCTTATACATTAGGAAGAAAAGTTGTTTATTCTTTAGTTAATTTAAAAATATTCAGATTTTTATTAATAAATAAAGAAAAAGTAGTTAAGGCGGAAGAATACTTTTTGAAATATGGAAATTTTTCTACGTTTATGGGAAGATTTATTCCTGCAGTAAGACAGTTGATTTCTATTCCGGCTGGATTTTCTAAGATGAATCTTAAAAATTTTATACTGTATACTTCTTTAGGTTCTGGTATTTGGGTTATTGTTTTGGCTATTTTAGGATATTGCTTTGGCTCAAATAAAGAATTAATTGCTAAATATTACGAATATATTTCCATTTCTTTTATTGTTTTATCAATAATTTTAATAGTAGGTATAGTTATTAAAAAAAATAAAAAATGAATAAAAAATTATTAATCGTCGCTAATTGGAAATGCAATCCTGCTACTCGAAAAGAAGCTGAGCATCTTTTTGTATCCGTAAAAAAGGGGATTAAAAAATTAGATGAAGTTGAAGTAGTTATTTGTCCGCCATTTATTTATTTATCTCTTTTTAAACAAAATACTATTCAGCTTGGGGCCCAAAATTGTTTTTGGGAGGACAAAGGAGCTTATACTGGAGAGATTTCTTCTCTAATGCTTAAAGATTTTGAATGTAAATATATTATTGTTGGTCATTCAGAAAGAAGAGATTATTTTAACGAAGCAGATAATAATATTAATAAAAAAATAAAATCTGTTCTTAAAAATAGATTAAAACCTATTTTCTGTGTTGGTGAAAAAAGTAGGGATTCTTTTGATTCCGAAGGAAAGCCAATAAATGAAATGAGTTTAATTGTCAGTGAACAGATTGAAAAGGGATTAGCAGGAATTTCTCAATCAAGAATTCCAGATGTTATTATTGCCTATGAGCCAGTTTGGGCAATTGGCACAGGCATCCCATGTTTATCTGATGATGCTATGAAAGCAGCTTTATTGATAAAAAAGACATTAACAAATCTTTATAATAGATCTATTGCTGAAAGAGTCAAAATCCTTTATGGAGGAAGTGTTATCAGTCAAAATGCAGTTGATTATATTAAAGATGCAAATATGGATGGTTTATTAATCGGAGGGTCTTCTCTCAATGCGAGTGAATTTATTAAGATTATTAGTAGGATTATTTCATGAAATTTCTTCGTGATTTCAATTTTAATAATAAACGTGTTTTGGTTAGGGCTGATTTTAATGTTCCTTTATTAGATAGCAAGAAGATTGCTAGTGATTTCAGAATTAAAGCTGTTCTGCCAACTATTAATTATTTACTTAATCATCAGGCAAAGATAATTTTATCAACTCATTTCGGGAGGCCAAATGGCAAAGTAATGGAGGATTTGAGAGTTGATTTAATTGCAAAAAAAATTTCTGAATTATTGAATCATCCGGTAAAAAAACTTAATGACTGTATTGGTTCAGAGGTTGAACGGGTTATAGAGAAAATGGAAATTGGAGAAGTAGTTCTTTTAGAAAATATTCAATTTTATCCTGGAGAAAAAGAAAAAGATTCAAATTACATCAAATCATTAGCTACTTTAGCTGATTTTTTTGTTCTAGATGCTTTTGGTCAGGTTCATAGAGATTATGCTTCTATTAGTGGATTACCTGAATATCTTCCTAGTTGCGCCGGATTACTTTTAGAAAAAGAAATAAAGAATCTTTCCAAAATTTTAAATGATTCAGAACCTCCTTCATTAGCAATTATCGGGGGAGTAAAGATTTCAACAAAAATTAAAGTAATTGAAAACTTTTTAAATAGAGGTGATGATGTTATTTTGGGTGGAGCATTAGCAAATACAGTTCTTAAGGCTCAAGGTTTTGCTATTGGAAAATCACTTTCAGAAGAAAGAATGATTGGGGAGGTTAAAAAAATGGAATTAACTAATCCCAAACTGCATCTTCCGGTAGATGCAGTCGTTTCAGTTAGTATTTTAAAAGAAGAAGTTAATAGAATTGATGCAATTGGCGGGACAAAAGAAGATGAAATGATTTTAGATGTTGGACCTGACAGTGTCGATCTTTTTAAGGATGTGATTTCTCATGCTCATACAATTATTTGGAATGGTCCGATGGGATATTTTGAAATTAAAAATTTCTCTTCGGGTAGCATAGAAATAGCTAAGGCAGTAACAGAAAATCCTTGTTTCTCAGTAGTTGGAGGTGGTGATACGATTGCTCTTTTAGATCAATTGAATTTATTAGACAAGATAGATCATGTTTCTACTGGTGGAGGAGCAATGCTTAAATTTTTAGCAAAAGAAAAACTTCCAGGGATAGAAGCATTAAGTTAATTTTTAATTATGAAATGGAATCTTAAATCAAAAGCGCCGAGCGCTTTTTTGAAACAATTTCCGGAGTATTCTCCTTTAATTTGCAATCTTCTTTATAATAGAAATATAAAGACACAGAAACAGATTGATGAATTTTTTAATCCTGATTATTTAGATGATATTCATGATCCTTTTTTACTTAAGGGGATGAAAAAGGCTGTTGAAAGAATTGTTAAAGCAATAGAAAAAAAAGAAAAAATATTCATTTATGGTGATTTTGATGCTGATGGAGTTTGTTCATCAGCAATCTTGTTTTTAACTTTAAAAGAATTGAAAGCTAAAAAACCTGAAATTTATATTCCAGATAGAGATAAAGAAGGTCATGGTTTAAATGAAGATGCTATTAATTTTTTATCTAAGAAAGGGGCAAAATTGATTATTACAGTTGATTGTGGATGTACTAATTTTAAGGAAATAGATTTAGCTAAGTCATTAGGAATAGATGTTATTGTTACTGATCATCATTTATTGATGGACAAAGTTCCAGAATCTTTAATTTTAATTGATCCTTTTCAAAAAGGCGATAAATATCCTTTTAAAGAATTAGCAGGGGCAGGAGTTGCCTATAAGCTTGCTTGCGCTCTTTTAAAATCTTTTAAAAATAATTCTTTTGAAAAATGGCTACTTGATCTCACGGCTATTGCGACGGTGGCTGATATGATGCCTATTATTGGCGAGAACCGCGCTTTAGTTAGGTATGGACTTGGAGTTTTAGCTCAAACAAAATGGCCTGGTCTTCAGGAATTAATGAAAGTTTCTAGTATGAATCCAAAAATTATTCATTCTTCTAAAAATGGAGAAGCTCCTTTGACCAATCTTAATACTCATATGCTTGGCTTTGCAATTGGGCCAAGATTAAATGCAGCTGGTCGGATGGACCATGCTAATATTGCTTACAAACTTTTAATCGCCAAAGATAAAAAAACAGCCAGCGCTTTAGCCGAACAGATTAATAAGAATAATATAAAAAGACAAAAATTAACTGATGAAATTACGCAGGAAGTTGAAAAACGCTTAGATAAAAAAGAAATTAAGAATAATAATTATAAATTTGTTTTTGAAGGAGATCCTGATTGGCCCGTTGGCTTGCTTGGTTTAATTGCAAGTAAAATTGCTAGGAAATATAATATTCCAACAGTAATTTATCAAGAAAAAGGAGATATGATTTGCGCTTCTTGTAGAAGCATTGCTCAATTTGATTTAATTGGGGCTTTTAGCGAATGTCTTAATTTTTTTGATGATTTTGGAGGACATAAACAGGCCTGCGGATTCCGCATGAAAAAAGATAATCTTAATAAAGTAAAAAGTGTTTTTGGTAAAATAGCAGAAAGAGAATTAAAAAACATAAATGTTGAACAAGTTTTAGATATTGATACTGAAATGGAATTAGAAGATATTAGTTGGAAGAATTATGACTATCTTCAAAATTTTACCCCTTTTGGAAGAGGTAATCTTGAACCTAAATTTTTAATTAAAAAAGCAGAAATTATTAATTGCCGAACTGTTGGTAATGGAAACAAACATTTAAAATTAGAATTAATTGTTTTTGGCAAGAAATCAATGGTTAAAAAAATAAATGCTATTGCTTTTGGTATGGGAGACAAAAGTGAAGCGTTGAAAAAGGGCAACTTAGTCGATCTTGTTTTTGAATTAATTATAAATGAATGGAACAATAACCGTAATTTAGAAATGAAGGTTATTGATATGAGATTAAGCTTATGAAAATTACTATTTATACTGATGGTGGCTCTCGTGGAAATCCTGGTCCTTCGGCTATCGGGGTGGTTATTTATAAGGAGAACCAAATAATTAAAACTTACTCTGAATTTATTGGAGAAGCGACTAATAACGAAACTGAATATCAAGCAGCTGTTTTTGCTTTAAAAAAAGCAAAGCTTCTTTTTGGAAAGAAAAAAGCAAAAGAAATGGAAATAGAATTTTTAATGGATAGTGAATTAGCGATTAAACAATTGAATCACAAGTACAAAATTAAGGAAGAAAAATTACAACTCTTATTTATTGAAATTTGGAATTTAATTTTAGATTTTAAAAAAGTTAATTTCAAACACATTCCCCGAGAAAAAAACAAAGAAGCTGATAAATTAGTTAATGAGGCGTTAGACAATCAAGATAGGGAGCAAGTGCTGTTGTAATCCTTGACATTGTTTTTAATAGGTTTATAATTAGAAATAGTTCAAGTAAATCAAATAGTCAGTCGCCTTAGGCGACAGGAAAGTCCGGGCACCGATGGAACTTTAGTTCCTGAAAGCGACAGCGGATAACTTCCGCCGAGTGTGAACTTAGGGAAAGTGCCGCAGAGACAATATTTCTTTATTTTAGGGGAGACCTCCTAAAATGAGGTAAAGGTGAAAAGTGAGGGATTAAGACCCCTCTTTCCGCAGGGAGACCTGTTGGAATGGTAAACCCTGTCTGGTGCAAGAGCAAATCCTGATTTATATTAGGAAAAAAGTAGCTCGCTTGAGCTTAATAGTAATATTGAGCCTAGATTAATGACTATTTTTAACAGAACCCGGCTTATTATTTACTTGGACAAAGAGACGCGCTTAGGCGCGTTTCTTTTATATTTATTGATTTTTTGCCTATAATTCATTAGGATTAGAGTATAAATTAAAAAGAATGAAGAAATCAGAACTTTTTTTTACGACAATTTTAGTCCCCTTAGATTTTTTGATGCTTTTTTTAGCTGGCCTATCTTCTTATTTTATAAGGACTCATCCTTTGATAGTTCAACATAGACCGGTTCTTTTTTATTTGAATCTTCCTTTGAATAAATATTTAGGATTAGTTGTGGCTGTCTCTTTGTATTTTTTGATTGTTTTTGCTTTAGTTGGACTTTATAAAATAAAAACGCGTCGCATGATTCTAGATGATTTTTTAAAGATTATTGTTGGAGTTTCGGCAGGTATTTTCATCTTAGTTTTATATATCTTCATGAGTCGTGAATCATTTGATTCTCGTTTTCTTGTTTTAGCTGGCTGGTTTTTTGCAGTTCTTTTTGTTTTAATTGGGCGCTTCTTCATTATTCATTTGCAAAAATTTTTAATAAAAAAATATCATTTTAGCACTAATCGCGTTTTAGTAATTGGCAAAGATAATATTAGCGAAAAAATAATAAGAAATATTAAAGAAGAACCAAGATTAGGATATTTTTTTGCTGGAAATTTTGATAGTCCTGATTTAAAAAAAATAAAAGAGAAAATTATTAATTCTAAAGTTGATGAAATTATTTTAGCTAATCTTGATTGGCCTAAAGAAGAAATTATTAAATTAACTAATTTTTGCGAAGAAAACCATATTGTTTTTAAATTTGTCCCTAATATTTTTCAGACATTAACAGTTAATAGTTCGGCTGTTACTTTAGGAGAAATTCCTTTAATAGAAATAAAAAGAACTGTTCTTGATGGATGGGGAAGAGTTATCAAAAGAATATTTGATATAATTTTCTCTCTGCTTTTTATTATTATCTTTTCGCCTCTTTATATCTTACTAGCTATTTTAATTAAAATAGACTCTCGCGGTTCTGTTATTTATAAAGATTATCGTTATGGATATAAGAAAAGAAAATTTAAATTTTATAAATTCCGTTCAATAAAGGCAGATCTTTGCGATGGCGAATTTGGGACAGAAGAGGGTAATAAGATGCTTAAAAAATTAGAAGAAGATCAAGAAAGGAATATAAGAAATAATAGTCCATTGCATAAAATAAAAGATGATCCAAGAGTTACGAAATTAGGAAAATTTATACGCAAGTACTCTTTAGATGAGCTCCCTCAGTTTTTTAATGTTTTAAAAGGAGATATGAGTATTGTTGGTTATCGGCCTCATATGTCTTATGAAGTTGAAAAATATAATTTTGAACAGAAAAAAATGTTTTGTTCAAAACCAGGTATAACGGGATTAGCGCAAGTTTCAGGTAGAAGCGATCTTAGTTTTGATGAAGAAGTAAAATTAGACCTTTTCTATATTGAAGATTGGTCTGTCAAATTAGATTTAATAATTTTATTAAAGACACCATTTGTTATTTTATTTAAAAAACATAAATGAAAGTTGCTTTAGTACATGATTATCTTAATCAGTATGGAGGGGCAGAAAGAGTATTAGAGGCCTTTTGTCAGATTTTTCCAAAAGCGCCAATCTATACTTTGCTTTATGATAAGAAAAAAACTGGATTTGCTTTTGATAATAAAGATATTAGAACTTCATTTTTACAAAAGATTCCATTAATTAAATCGCATCATCGACCCTTCTTAATGCTAATGCCTTTAGCAATTGAGCAGTTTGATTTTTCTGAATACGATTTAGTTCTTTCTGATTCTGCTAGTTATGCCAAAGGGATAATTACTTCTCCTGATACTCTTCATATTTGTTATTGTCATACCCCGATTCGTTATGCTTGGGATGATTCGCATAAATATATTGAAGAATTTGGATATGCTAGTGTTATCAAAAAAATTATTCCCTTTTTTATGAATTATATTCGTGTTTGGGATGAGAAAGCATCTAAAAGAGCTGATAAATTTATTTCTAATTCAAAATTTGTTTCTGAAAGAATCAAAAAATATTATCATAGAGAATCAGAAGTTATTCATCCTCCTGTTAAAGCAAATCTATTTTATTTAGCAGAAAAAACAGACGATTATTTTCTATTAGTTGGTCGTTTTTTGCCTTATAAGCGTTTTGATTTAGCAATAGACGCTTTTAATGAACTTGGGTTTCCATTAAAAATAATTGGAGATGGTCCTGATAGAAAAAGACTAGAAAAGAAATCTAATAAAAATATAAAATTTATTGGTTTAGTTCCCGATTCAAAATTAAAAGATTATTATGCGCATTGCCAAGCTTTTATTTTTCCTCAAGAAGAGGATTTTGGCATTACAGCTGTTGAAGCAATGGCAGCGGGCCGTCCTGTCATTGCTTATAAAGGAGGAGGCGCTTTAGAAATTGTTCAGCATGGAATAACCGGCTTATTTTTTGAGAATCAAACTTCAGAAGATTTAGTAAAAACACTAAAAAATTTCAATGAGTCAGATTTTGATCCTAAAGTTATTAGAGAAAGGGCTATGAATTTTAATGAAGAGAGCTTTAAAGAAAAAATTAAAAAATTTATTGACAAATCAATACAATGAGAATAGGCATCGATACAAGGGTTTTAGCTCGAGGAGCTAGAACAGGAGTTGAGGAATATACAATAAATTTATTGTCTAATCTTTTAGCTCTCAACCCAGAAATCAATTACCAGCTTTTTTATAATGCCTATCAAAAAGTTGATTTAGATTATGATTGGCTTTCTTTAGATAATGTTAATATTAGAAAATTCAGGATTCCTAATCGAGCGTTATTTGTTAGCGCTCGTTATTTTAATAGTCCTAAGATTGATAAATTATTAGGTGGTCTTGATGTTTATTTTAATCCTCATTTTTTTAGAGCGCCTCTATCGCAGAAATGCAAGAAAGTTATTACTTTTCATGATTTGTCATTTGAACATTATCCCGAATTTTTTTCTTGGCGCAAGCGTCTTTGGCAAAAATTTTTAATGGATGCGAAAAGAGAAGTCCAGAAAGCTGATAAAATAATTGCTGTTTCAGAATCAACTAAATCGGATTTGGTTGATTTTTATAAAATAGAACCAAATAAAATTAAAGTAATTTATTCTGGAGTAGGGGAACAATTTAAACAGATGAAGAATAAAAATAGTGACATTAGAGAGAAATATAATTTACCTGAAAAATTTATTCTTTACTTCGGTACAATTGAACCAAGAAAAAATCTTATTGGTTTGATAAAGGCATTTGAACTATTGAAAGATAAGAATTGTAAACTTGTTATTGCCGGAACAAAAGGTTGGCTTTATCAGGATATTTTTAAAGCAGCAAATAAATCTAAAAAAAGAAAAGATATAATATTTACAGGATTTGTTGAAGAAGCAGACAAACCACATTTATATAATTTATCTGAAATTTTTGTTTATCCGAGTTTTTTTGAGGGATTTGGATTTCCTCCGTTGGAAGCAATGGCTTGCAGTATCCCAACAATTGTTTCATCTAATTCTTCTTTGCCTGAAGTAGTTGGGAAAGCAGCTTTGATGGTTGATGTGGCAAATATTGATGAGTTGGCTTGGTCTATGGAAATTGCGCTTTCTGATAAAGAATTAAGAAAAAGATTAATTGAAAATGGATTAAAACAAGCAAAAAAATTCTCCTGGCACAAGTGTGCTCAAGAGACGTTAAAGGTTCTATTAAATGAATAAAAAAAATCAATTAAAAATAGGGATAGACGCACGTTTTTTTGGACCTAAACAAAAAGGCCTAGGCCGTTATGTTCAAAAATTAGTTGAAAATTTAGAAAAAACTGATTTAAATAATAGATATATTATTTTTCTTCGCAAAGATAATTTTTTAAATTATAATCCAAAGAATAAAAACTTTAAAAAAGTTTTAGCTAATTATAGATGGTATGGATTTAAAGAGCAGATTTTTTTCCCTTTTAAAATAAGAAAGTATAAAATTGATTTAATGCATTTCCCTCATTTTAATGTTCCTATTTTTTATTTTAAACCATTTATAATTACTATTCATGACTTAATTCTAAAAAGATTTCCTACTCAAAGAGCCTCTACATTAGTCCCTGCGTATTATTGGTTAAAAAATTTAACCTATCAGGTCGTTATTTTCTTAGCGATTAAAAGAGCTAAAAAAATTATTGCAGTTTCTAATTATACTAAGAACGATATTCTAAAATATTTCAAAGTTAAATCAAGCAAAATTAAAGTAATTTATGAGGGAGTGTCTTTAGATTCGAAGGTTAAAGATGTTTCTTCTAATAATCTTTCAAAAAAATATCTCCTCTATGTAGGTAATGCTTACCCTCATAAAAATTTAGAGCGTCTTATTCTAGCTTTTAATAAATTAATTAAAGATGAAAGTAATTTATACCTTATTTTAGTGGGGGAGATTGATTATTTTTACAAAAAAATACAAAATAAATTTTTGGATTCAAAACAAATTATTTTTACTGATTTTGTTTTAGATAAAGAATTAACTGCTTTATATAAGAATGCTTCTCTCTATGTTTTCCCTTCTTTATATGAAGGATTTGGTTTGCCACCATTAGAAGCAATGTCTCATGGAGTGCCAGTTATTTGTTCTGAAGCATCTTGTTTGCCTGAAATTCTTGGAGATTCGGCTATTTATTTTAATCCCCAAGATATTAATGATATAGCTGAAAAAATTAAATATGTTTTGAATAATAAAGATGTTCAGAAGAATTTAATTCTAAAAGGATTTAATCAAATAAAAAAATATAAATGGGATAAAATGGCTGAAGAAATATTAGAAATTTATAAATCTGTGGATTAGTTGGAACAATATAAATATGATATAATAAAAGCACCTGACATAATTTAGGTGTTTTGTTGTATGGGAGGAAACATTAAAAAAAATAATAAAAAAAGATATATCCTTCCTATTCTATTTGACATAAAACCTGTTAATATAGAGGGAAATTTTGATTTTGGAAAAATAAAAAAAATAAAACCAGTTTTAGATTTGAGAAGTATAAGCATTAAAAGAAAAGAAGCTTCTGAAGTCTTAACAAAAGAAAAAATATTAGAAGAGTTGGAAGAAATAGAAAAATCAGATATAAATTTACAAAAAACCAAATTTGTTTTAGAGCCAAAAAAAATAGTTAAAGAAAGCAAACCTAAAATAGATCCAAATTTATTAGAAGAATTCTATTTTCCTGAAGTTGCCTCTAAAAAATATTTTAACGCGCCTAGGATAAAACAAAATAAAAAACATTCTTATTTTAAAAAAATACCAAAATCTTTAATTAGTTTTATTTTAATTGTTTTTCTGATCTCTTTAATTGTGCCTGGAGCTTCTTTAATTAGTCGAGGAATGAATGTCAAAGATGATGTTTTAAGTAATAGCTTATTAGCTTATCAAAATTTGCTTACTGCTCAAGATTCATTAGAAAAAGCAGATTGGCAAGCAGCTGAACAAAGTTTTGGTCTAGCACATTTAAACTTTATCAATGCCGGAGAAGAAGTAAAAAAAATGGGCAGTATTACTTTAAGTATTTTAGAAAATATTCCTGGCAATTCATTAATTTCATCGGGAAGTCATTTAATTAAAGTTGGCGAGAATCTTGCTCAAGCAGGACAAACACTTGCTTCAGCTGTTAATTTATTCTCATTTAGTAATCTATTTAATGTAATTGATTTAGGTGATAATCAGAAAAGTAAACTAACTAATAATATTGTTTTAAGTCAGGCAAACTTAAAAGATGCTTTACAAAATATTAAAACAGCAGATCAGGAACTTGATGATGTTAAAATTAAGGCCTTGCCTTCTGATATGCAAGAAGGAATTACTTCTTTAAAAGAAAAATTGCCATTAGTTGAAGAAATGTTTAATCAAGCCTTAAATTATTCAAGCGCTTTATTGAGTATTTTGGGTCATGATAATTCACGTCAATATCTCTTAATATTTCAAAATAATGGCGAAATTCGCGCTACAGGAGGATTTATAGGAACTTATGGTCTCTTAACTTTAAATCAAGGCACAATTAGTAATCTTTTTATTGATGGCATTTATAATGCTGACGGTCAACTTCATGAAAAAATTATTCCACCGCGTCCAATTCAGAAAATCAGTACGGCTTGGTCAATGCATGACGCTAATTGGTTTGCTGACTTTCCAACTTCAGCGCAAAAAATTGAATGGTTTTACGAAAAAACAGGAGGTCCGACAGTAGATGGAGTTATCAGTATGACGCCAACTTTAATTGAACGGCTTTTAGAAATAACAGGTTCTATTTCTATGCCAGATTATGATATTGTTTTAGATAAAAATAATTTTATTGAGTTAATCCAGTATAAAGTAGAAGTTGATTATGATAAAGAACTTAATCAGCCAAAGAAAATTTTAGCTGATTTTGCTCCAAAATTTATTAAAGCCTTAAGTTCGTTGTCTTTAGAAGATAAAAAGAAAGCAATTGCAATTATTCTTGACTGTATTGAAGAAAAACATATTTTAGCTTATTTTAATGATCCATCTCTTGAAAAATTATCTATTGATGAAGGTTGGTCTGGCAAGATTCTGGACTCTGATAAAGATTATTTAAGTGTAGTTTCATCCAATATTAATGGATATAAAACGGACAAAGTGATTGAAGAGACAATAGATCATCAAGCAGAAATTCAAGATGATGGTTCTATTATTAATACGCTAACAATCATGAGAGAGCATCAGGGGGGAGATTCTGAATATGATTGGTGGAATCGCGTTAATTCAAATTATTTAAGAGTATATCTTCCTTTGGGAAGTGAATTAATTTCAGCTAATGGTCAAAGTGTAGAAATTTATCAGTCACCAATTGATTATCAAAAACATAATTTCAAAAGTGATCCATTAGTCGAGGCGATTGAAAGTGAAATGATTATTGATAAAAAAACAGGAACTCATATATTTGAAGAGAGTAATAAGACAGTATTTGGTAATTGGGCTTATGTTAGTCCCGGGGAAACGGTTATTTTAACTTATAGGTATAAACTGCCTTTTAAAATTGACTTGACTAAACCAACAGATAGTTATAGTTTATTAGTCCAAAAGCAATTAGGCAGTATTGAAAGTGACTTTAATCATAGATTGGAATATCCTGATGATTGGGAAATTTCTTGGAAATATCCTGATGATTTTAATTCAAATTCTGGCACCTTAAATATTGATAGCAATTTAAGAACTGATAAATTTTTAGGCGCAACTTTTGAATTTTAAATATGATTAAAAAATTTCTAAATAACAAATCAAAAACTATTGCTTCGGCCGCTATCATTTTAGGAGCGGCTTCTTTAGTTAGCCGTTTGTTAGGACTTGTTCGTGATAGAATCTTAGCGGGTCAATTTGGAGCTGGAGATGAGCTTGATGTTTATTATGCAGCTTTTCGTATTCCCGATTTAGTTTATTCAATACTTGTTTTAGGAGCAATTACCGCAGGATTTATCCCTGTTTTTATCGATTATCTTCAGAAAGATAAAAAAGATGCTTGGCATTTAGCTAATAGCATTCTTAATATAATCGGAACTTCTTTAATTATTGTTTGCTTTATTTTAATTATTTTTGCGCCTTGGTTAATTAAACTTATTGCTCCAGGCTTTTCTCCCGAAAAAATGGCCCTAACTGTTAAATTAGCTAGAGTTATGTTTCTTAGTTCATTCTTTCTAGGAATAAGTACTATTTTAGGCGGAATTCTTAGAAGTTTTAAACGTTTTCTTATTTATTCATTTGGACCCATTATATACAATCTAGGAATTATTTTTGGCGCTCTGTTTCTAGTTGAAGACTATGGACTTCTAGGTTTGGCTTATGGTGTTGTTCTTGGATCTTTTTTCCATATGGCTATTCAAATTCCAACAGCTCTTTTTTGTGGATTTAAATGGGCGCCTGTTTTTGATTTTAAATTTAAAGGAGTACGTAGGATTTTCAAATTAATGCCGCCTCGTGTTTTAAATTTAACTCTTTTTCAACTTGATTATTTAGCCATGACAATAATTGCTTCTTTCTTAGCAGTTGGGAGTGTCACCATATATAATTTGGCTCACAATATCTGGAGTTTTCCATTGGGTGTTTTTGGTATTTCTTTTGTTTTAGCTGTTTTTCCAAAACTTTCAGAATCAGCTCAAAGAAAAGATGTTAATGGATTTGTTAAGGAGTTTTCTTTGGTGGCTCGTCAAATTCTCTTTTTTACTTTGCCATCAGCTATGTTATTCATTGTTTTACGCTCACAGATTGTTCAAGTTATTTTAGGCACAGGAAATTTTAATGCTCATGATGTAAGTTTGACATTAAAAACACTAGCTTATTTCTCTATATCTCTTTTTGCCGAAGCATTAATTCTACTTTTTCTTCGTGGATTTTTTGCCTGGGAAGATGCTTGGCGTCCATTCTTAATTGGTTTTTTTGCAACACTTGTCCGTATATCTGCTGCTTGGTTTTTATCTCGTTCTATGGGTGTGCCTGGCTTAGCTTTAGGATTTTCCTTGGGAGGAATTTTCTACATGATTATGCTTTTTGTTCTTCTTAGGAGAAAAATAGGATTTATTGATGGTAAAAGAATGTTTATTTCAGGAACTAAAATGGTTTTAGCTTCCTTATTAGCTGGTTTAGCCGCCTATATCATCCTGCAAATTTTAATGATTTCTAACATTTTAATCCAAGGATTATTAGCTGGAATAGTTGGTATCTTTATTTATTTATTTTTCACTTGGCTTTTCAAATTGTCAGAATTAAAGTTTTTTCTTAATTCTTTGTTTAAAAAATAATGGATCAAAAAAACATACGTAATTTTTGCATAATCAGTCATGTCGATCACGGTAAGTCAACTTTAGCTGACCGCCTTTTAGAATTGACCAAAACAGTAGAAAAAAGAAAAATGAAAAAGCAGTTTTTGGATATGATGGATTTAGAAAGAGAAAAAGGAATTACTATAAAATTGCAACCTGTCAGAATGGAGTATCAGGATTTCATTTTAAACCTAATTGATACGCCTGGTCATGTTGATTTTGCTTATGAAGTTTCGCGGAGTTTAGCAGCTGTTGAAGGCGCTATTTTAATGGTTGATGCTAGTCAAGGAGTTCAGGCTCAAACATTAGCTAATCTTCATTTTGCCGAAGAACAAAAATTAGTTATTATTCCTGTTTTAAATAAAATTGATTTGCCTAACGCTCAAGTTGAAGAAACAATTCAGGAAATGTGTCAGATGCTTCAAGTAGAAGAAGAGGAAATTATTAAAATTTCAGCTAAGCAGGGGACGAATATAGATAAAGTTTTAGAGGCGGTTATAGAGAAAATACCAGCGCCAAACGGTAAACCAGAAGATAAATTAAGAGCTTTGATCTTTGATTCTGATTATGATCCATATAAAGGAGTTATCGCTTACGTTAAAGTTGTTGATGGACAAGTTAAATCAAGAGATAAAACAATGATGTTTGCTTCAAAAGCTCAAGCTGAAGTTATTGAGACAGGCATATTTAAACCTAATCTTGTTAAAGCTGATTGTTTAAGCGCGGGAGAAATAGGATATATTGCGACTGGTCTTAAAAACTTAGAACAGTGTCAAGTTGGAGATACGATTACTTTAGCAGATTCAATAATCCAACCATTGTTGGGGTATAAGAAGATAAATTCAGTCGTTTTTGCAAGTTTTTATCCTGTTGAATCAAGTGATCACGATTTATTAAAGGAAAGTTTGGATAAATTAAAATTAAGCGATGCTTCTTTACGATATGAGCCAGAATCATGCGAAGGACTAGGAAGAGGATTCCGTTGTGGATTTTTAGGAATGCTTCATTTAGAAATAATTTTAGAACGTTTAAAAAGAGAATATCAATTAAATTTAATTGTGACATTGCCATCGGTTACTTATCAGATAATTGATAATGATAATAAGAAGATTATTATCTCTTCGCCAGAAGATATGCCTGAGATTAATAAGATTAAGAGTATTAAAGAGCCGTGGGTTTGTCTTGAAGTTATTACACCCAATCTTTATTTAGGCTCAATCATGAAGTTACTAGAAGGAATGAGATCAGAATATCAGGATACGCAGTATTTGGGGACGGAAAGGGTTTTAGTTAAATACAATACAGCTCTAAGTGAAATTGTTGTTGATTTTTATGATAAATTGAAGAATATAACATCTGGATATGCTTCAATGAATTATGAAATTATTGGTTATTATCCTGGAGATTTAATAAAGATGGATATTTTAATAGCTGGAGAAAAAAAAGAAGCATTCTCTAGAATTATTCATAAAGAAAATGCTTATCAGGAAGCAAGAGGTTTAGTTAAAAAATTAAAGCAAGCTATTCCTAAGCAACTTTTCGCTGTTTCTTTGCAAGCAATTATTGGAGGGAAAGTTATTGCTAGGGAAACTATTAGCGCTATGCGTAAAGATGTTACTGGTTATTTATATGGAGGAGATTATTCTCGTAAGAAAAAATTATTAGAAAAACAGAAAAAAGGCAAAAAGAAAATGAAAGCTATTGGTAAAATGAATATTCCTCAAGAAGTATTTTTAAAAGTTTTGAAAAAGTAAAGACCATGCTAAACTTAAAACATTGGAGTGAATAAGAAGCTAAGCATACTTAAAATAACCATACTGGCGAGAACAATCCAGACTAAATAAAATAACTTCTTTTTACTAGATGGTTTCATTATGCTAATAATAACATAAATGGCTCAAAAAACAAAAAAAATAAAAAAGATTTTAAGCTCTAAAATATTTCTTTTTATTGTTGTTTTTATTTTAATCTTTTTATTAATCGGTTTAATTAAAGAAACTTATCGGAAACATCAATTAACAAGTGAAATTAACGAACTTAAGTCAAATATAGATAAATTAGAAGGAGATAATCAACAATTAGTTGATTTAATGGATTATTTTAAAGAAGATTCGTATTTAGAAAAAGAAGCAAGAATAAAACTTAATTTAAAAAAACCAGGAGAAACAGTAGTTGTTTTATCTAAAGATATTATTGATGGGGTAGAAGTTGTTAGAAGCGGTAGCTTAGATGAAGAGGAAAATAAAGAAGCTGATTTAGAAAATAATGATTCTGTAGAAGTAACTAATTATTGGAAATGGTGGGAATATTTCTTTAGCCTGTAGATAAGCGGGCTTGCCTCGCCGTAGCTGAGACGAGTTTTAGCAAAGCTCGCCTTCGCTAAAGCTTCGGCGAAGCGAAGGCGGGTATAGTATAGTGGCATTATATTTGCTTCCCAAGCAAAAGATGCGAGTTCAATTCTCGCTACCCGCTCATAATATGAAAATTAAACCGTATTCAGATAATATAATATTTTATGATTCAGAATTTTCTAGTCTAGACCCATACAAAGGGGAGATTCTTTCTATTGGTTTAGTCAAATTAGACGGAGATGAATTATATCTTGAGATTGAACATGATGGAGAAATGAGTGATTTTGTAAAGGACAACGTTTTACCATATTTAAAAGATATAAAAGTTAGTCGAGAAGAAGCAAGAAAGAAAATAAGAGAATTTATTGGTGGAAAGGAATCATATTTAATAGCTTATGTTGATTCATATGATTCAATCTATTGGAATAAACTTTTTGAAATTAGAGATGACACAAAAGATGACAAAAATCCTGCATTTTGGATGACAATCGATTTTGCTTCGATATTATTTGGCTTAGGTATTAATCCAGAAGCATATAATTATAAGGATAAAGAGAATTTCTACAAAAAAATTGGAATAGATGTTTCAAGATACAAAGAGCATCATGCTTTGGATGATGCTAAATTATTAAGAGAAGTATATCTAAAGTTTTATCAATCAATTGATAAATTAATAAAGCAATAAAGTAAATTGTTAATTCAAATTTGATAATCTTATAGAATCTAATTAATTTTAGTAGTTTCTAATGATAAATTTGGAATGTAAAAAGAATCTGGATTTTGTTTGAAATAAGTTTTACTTTTTTTATAGTTTAGTCAGGCTTGAAAAGCAGGATTTGTTTGTTAATACGATGAACACTCGTCAAAATAATGAGTGATTATCTTTGTTTATCTAAGTTTATCTATTCGATGGGATTTGCTAGGGTAACTCAATTTTCGACCACTTTTTGATTTGACTGTGGTATACAATCATGTATACTTAATATATGTCAATGCCTAAAAAACCTAGAAAAAAATGTCTTTTTTGTGGTAAAGAAACGCCACGCCCAGGATATAAATATTGTAGCAATGCGTGTCAAATGGAATATCAGTATCAGTCTTATATTCAAAGATGGAAAACTGGAGAAGAAAAGGGATTGCAAAGCATGGGTATAGTTTCAGGATACATTAAACGATATTTGCGGAGAAAGTTTGAGGATAAATGCTGTTTATGTGGATGGGCAAGAATTAATTCTAAGACTAAAAAAGTTCCATTAGTTGCTGATCATATTGATGGTAATTGGCGTAATAATATTGAAAGTAATCTTCGTTTAATTTGTCCAAATTGTGATTCATTAACTCTTACATATGCTGCATTAAATAAGGGAAATGGCAGAAAAGGTCGAACTTTAAGTAAAAGAGCTAGAGAAGCTCGTTTATTAGTGAGGAACAAGCCAGAGTAACTCAGTGGTAGAGTAGCTGTTTCGTAAACAGCAAGTCGTGGGTTCAATTCCCGCCTCTGGCTCATTATTTACTTCATTTTAAAAGTATGATAAGCTTAATTAATGAAAGATTTGTCTGAAAAATTGAAAGATAAGTATGATCAACGAAGAGCGATTATCTCAATTTATGCAGGAGCTGGAGGGACAGATGCGCAAGATTGGGCTGAAATGTTATTGAAGATGTATATTAAATTTGCCCAGAGAAATGAATGGAAATCTCAGGTTTTACAAATTAAAGAAGGCAAAGAAGCAGGTATTAAAAACGCTACTTTAATAATTAAGAAACAATATGCTTACGGTTACTTAAAAGGAGAATCAGGAGTTCATCGTTTAGTAAGATTATCTCCTTTTAATTCAAATAATCTCCGCCACACTTCTTTTGCTTTAGTGGAGGTTTTACCTGAGTTTGATGAAGTAAAAGAGATAAATATTAGACCAGAAGATTTAAGAATTGAAACGTATAAAGCAAGCGGACCAGGAGGTCAGTATGTCAATAAAACAGAATCAGCTGTTCGAATTACTCACTTATCTACAGGATTAACAGCTTCTTGTCAAAACGAACGCTTACAAGGAGAGAATAAAAAAAGCGCTATGAAATTGCTTTGCAGTAGATTGTACCAATATAATTTAAAAAGTAGCGAGCAGGAAAGAAATAAATTAAGAGGAGATTTAACTCCAGCTGAATGGGGAAGTCAAATACGTTCTTATGTCCTTCATCCATATCAAATGGTTAAAGATCATCGGAATAAAATTAAATCTGGCAATCCTGAAGGAGTTTTAGATGGTAATTTAGATAAATTTATAGAGGGTTTTATTAAGAATTAGCATGATATATTTTAAAAAAGTTTCAAAAGCGTATCCGCCTAATTGTCTGGCATTAAATAATATTAATTTAACTATTAATGACGAAGAATTTGTCTCTATTGCAGGGCGTTCAGGCGCTGGAAAATCAACTTTAATAAAACTTTTAATTCGTGAAGAATTGCCAAGTAAAGGGCAAGTTCTTTGGGGGGATCAAGACATTGGCAAGCTTCATAATAGAGATATTCCTTTTTGGCGCCGTCAGATAGGAATGATTTTTCAAGATTTTCGATTACTGCCTAATAAGACAGCTTATGAAAATATTGCTTTCGCTATGGAAGTAGGCGGATGTACTAAAGTTGATATTGAAAAAGATGTTCCTCAACTTTTAAAATTAGTTAGTTTGATTAATAAAGAGAATAATTTTCCTCATCAGCTTTCAGGTGGAGAACAACAACGCGTCGCCATTGCTAGAGCGTTAGCTCATAGACCAAAGGTTTTAGTTGCTGATGAACCAACTGGCAATCTAGACCTGCTTAATACTTGGGAAATTATTAAGCTTTTAATGAAGATTAATGAGCTTAAAACTATTGTTATTCTTTCTACTCATGATAAGGATGTTATCAACGGCATAGATAGAAGAGTGATCACTTTAGAAAATGGAAAAATTATTAAGGATGATCCAAAAGGAAAATATATATTATTTTAATTCATGCTTACAACATTTGTTCGGATAATCAAATCTGGGGTTACAAGTTTTTGGAGAAATAAATGGCTTTCTTCATCGGCTATTTCAATGATGAGTTTGGCTATTTTAGGCATTACGAGCTTATTACTTGTTAATGTCTTAATAAATTCGCTAACAGCCAATCTTGAGGATAAAATTGATATTAGTGTCTATTTTAATTTAGATGCTTCTGAAGATGAAATTCTTGATGCGAGAGTTGATTTGGTTAAATTAAGCGAGGTTCGTAGCGCTGAATATATTTCAACCGAAGAAGCGCTAAAAAAATTTAAAGATAAGCATCAAGATAATAATATTTTAATGCAGAGTTTAGATGAGTTAGACAGTAATCCTCTAGAAGCAAGTTTAAATATTAAAGCTCAACAAGCATCGCAATACGAATCAATTGTTGGTTTCTTTGATCAAGAAAAATACAGTAAAATTATTGATAAAATAAATTATCTTGAAAACAAAGCGGTTATTGCGCGTCTTACTTCAATCACCAGGAGTATTCGTCAAATTGGCTTAGTCATTTTATTAGTTTTAGCAGGTTTAGCTGTTTTAGTTACTTTTAACACAATTCGTTTAACTATTTATAGTTCTAGGAAGGAAATAAAGGTAATGAAATTAGTTGGCGCGAGTAATTGGTTTGCCAAAGGTCCTTTTATTGTTGAAGGAGCGCTTTACGGAGTCATTGCCGCTATCATATCTCTCTTTGTTTTATATCCATTTTTATGGTATCTTTCACCTAAAATAACTTCTTATTTACCTGGCACTGATCTCTTTTATTTTTTCCAGGCAAATATAATAGTTCTATTTTTAATTCAGATATTAGTTGGCGTCTTTCTTGGAACTGTCAGCAGTCTGGTGGCCATCAGAAGATATCTGGACGAAGCGTAAATTTTGCCAGGTCATCTAGTGGTAGGATACGAGATTCTGGTTCTCGTCACCGGGGTTCGAATCCCTGCCTGGCAGCCAGCAAGGAAAAGTCAAGTTTTTGGTAGTCGCCTTGCTTCGCTTGGCGACCAAATCATAAGGAATTTTATACGAAAAAATCAATTGGCGGTTTTGTTTTAATAAAATTAAAAGTAAAAGAAATTTTTTCATTTTATTTTATGATCCACTCCTGGTGGATTTTTTTATATACTAACGCATTGACTTTTTTATGGTGTTATGATAAGCTATAATATAGTTAGAGGAGTGGCATGATGTTGCTCTTCCTTGAAAACTAAATAAAGAAAAGGAGGTAAGAGATGAAAAAAGAAAAGGAAATTAAAATCAAAAGATTTGAGGAAAATCCGTTGTTGGCACCAAATCAGAACATTAAGTGGATGAGCAAGAATGTCTTTAACTGCGGGGTTGTTATCGGAGATGACGATATTTACAGAATGCTTATCAGAGGCGCTTGGACCAATACTCAGGTAGGTTCTGATCTGGGAATGGCTTTAAGTAGTGATGGAATAAAGTGGAATCCATTGGTGGAGCCCGTACTAAGGTCTGGGTGCAATGAACATTGCTTGGTGGGCATTGAAGATCCGCGGATAGTTAAATGGATTGATAACTTTTATTACATCTTTGCAACTGCCTGTAACATTGACGGTGGCAGGGTAGGTATCTGGAAAACGAAAAATTTTATTGATTATGAGTGGGTAGGCATTCCGTTTGATAAGGAAGATAAAGACGCCTCCATTTTTCCTGAACCCATTGATGGTTGGGTATACTTGCTTCATAGGAAAACTCCTCATATTTGGATTTCAAGAACTAGAGATTTGACATTAAAAACTGGTTGGCAAGATAGTCAGATTTTATCCAGTAAAGGCGACTGGCATAAAAGCCCAATGACAGGAAATACTCCCGCGAAAATCGGTATAGCCGGTCCGCCGATTAAAACCCCAAAAGGATGGCTGGTTATCACTCATGTGGTTCATGGCAAGGGAGAGAATAGGTTCAATCGGGCATACAGTTTAGGCTTCATGGTCTTGAACTTAAACAATCCCACCGAGATTGAATATATCCATAGCGCCCCTATTTTGTGGCCAGAAAAAGATTATGAAATAGTTGGCTCGGTGCCGAACGTTTGTTTTTCAAACGCCATAGTTGACCCCAACCCCGAAAACAACAAAGGCGCACTTTATATATATTATGGAGGCGCTGATACAGTCGTTTGTGGCGGCAGGCTATACAAAGAAGACCTGCCGATGTGCTATTAGCCTTTTCTTTTATGAACTCAAGGAGTTAAGATGAATGATCTTGACTCCTTTTTTTTGGAAAAAAGAATTTGCCACCAATTGTCAAAGATCGCGGCGAAATGCGTTCGAACTATTTTCAATATACGCAACCAATGTAATTTTGACAAAATAGCATATTTATGTTATTTTTTAATGAGTTATTTAACTTTAATTGAGGAGGGATGCGATGGAATATCTACTTTTTTTGTTTCCTTTTGGAATGGCCTTAGTAGCAAGATTATATTATCAGCATTGGGGATATTGGATGTTTTATGGAATTGCGTGTTCGCTCTTCCTTTTATCGAGTCAGATATTGAATATTTTTTCAAACGAAAGAGCAATAGCTTTTTTAGCCTTGTTGTCTTTCCTTGGATTTGTTGCTCCAGAGATATGGAAAATTCTCAAAAATTTTATTGATATTTTTTTGAATGCACCTCAGAATATTAGCTATATTCTGATTGGCGGCGGGGTCATCTATCTATTGTATGATCCGGGATTGTTAGGCAAACTAATCTCTCTGGGAGCTATGATTTCAGGTATTTTCATCATCATTAAACCATTTAGATTAAAGAGGAAGTAATATTGACAAACACTTGCTTCATAGCCGCTAATCCTTTGGGACCTAGCGGCTTTTATTTTTATTATATCTTTTTATGATCGTTGGAACTAAGAAGTGAATAAATTTGACTTTATGTCAATTTCAATTTATCATCAGTATATTCTAGTTTCTTAACATCAAATATGAAGGGAGGTGGTGATTTTGAGAATTATTGATAGAAATAATTTAGTGGAAGAACATTTATCTTGGGCGGATAATTTGATTAATAATTTTCTTGCAAAATTACCATCTAATGTAGATTCGGATAATATAAGAGGAGCTGCTTATGAGGACTTGGTATTGCTTGCTAGCAGATATAGACTCGAAAAAGGTGCGTCTTTTAAAACTTTTGCTCGATATCGTCTTATGGGATCAATGATAGATGTTTTACGTGAAGAAGATTATTTATCCAAATCAGCTCGCAGAGACATAAAGAAGTTTGAAAAAGCAAAACATCAATTATTACAAAAGCTGAGGCGCGATCCAACATCAGAGGAAATTGCTGAATATGTTGGTATGGGGATAGAAGAGTATTATAAAAAAATGTTAAATATCAAATCATTTTTTAGCATTGATCAATCTGATAATGATGAAAATAATCGTAGGCCTTTTCAAATTGCTGCTGTCATGGCAAATAATCTATACAATTATTTAGAGAATGTTGAAAAAAAAATATTATCATCTCAGATAATTAATTTATTGTCTGGTAAGCAAAGGGAAGTAATTTATCTCTATTATCTGGAGAATTTAACCATGAAACAGATTGCAAAAAAACTTAGTTTAACGGAATCAAGGATAAGTCAAATACACAAAGGTGCTGTTGAGTTTATGCGAAACAAAGCAACAAATGCTTCAACGTAGCCGTTAGGTCTTCACAGATCTAGCGGCTTTTATTTTTTTAAATAAAATAGTATAATGCAAATATGAGAAGTTTTATTTCAGCATTTGTGATTTTAATTGTTATCGGGGGCGGGCTTTATTTCGCTTCTGTATTTTTTGACGACAAAAATGAAGTAAAAGAAATTAATATGAATAATGAAGATGAAAAAGAATTAGTATTTCCTGGAGAAGAGGGCTATCAACAACAATCTCAACAACCTCAACAAACTCAACAACCACAAGAATTTGGAGATGAATTAAGAGCGGAAATAATTAAAGAAGGAACAGGTCAAGAAGCGAAAAATGGAGATAAAGTGACAGTTCATTATGTTGGAGTTTTAGAAAATGGGACTAAATTTGATTCCAGTGTTGATAGAGGTCAACCTTTTCAATTTGCTTTAGGTGCTGGACAGGTTATTCAAGGATGGGATCTAGGTGTTATTGGGATGAAAATTGGTGAAGTTAGGAGATTGTATATTCCTGCAGCATACGGTTATGGAGAACAAGGAACTGGAGATAGCATTCCGCCTAATGCTAATTTAATTTTTGAAGTAGAATTATTAGGATTAGAATAGTCAACAATGAACAAAAAAAAACTTTCCAGATTTTTATTTTAATTTTATTAATAGCCTGGTACGGGTTTTTTTTATTTCATAAGATTGATTTAACTACAGCTGATTTGGGGAGACATATAAAAAACGGGGAACTTGTTTTAAATGGAGATTTTGGGATACTAAAAAGCAATTTTTATTCCTATACTGAACCTGATTTTCCAGTTATTAATCATCACTGGGGAGGAGGAGTAATATTTTATCTTATTTGGACAGTAGCTGGCTTTACTGGTCTTTCTTTTTTTTATCTTATTCTTAGTCTATTTATCTTTTATTTATTTTTTCGTATTGCAGAAAAAGAATCAAATTTCAATATTGCTTTTATTGTTTCCTTATTACTAATTCCTTTAATTGCTCAAAGAACTGAAATTAGACCTGAAATATTCAGTTATTTATTTATGGCTTTATTTTTCTGGATTCTTTGGCATTGGCAGAAAAAGAAAATTAGTGATAAATGGCTTTTTATTCTGCCTGTTTTAGGAATTTTTTGGGTTAATACTCATATCTATTTCATTTTCGGTCCTGCTTTAATCGGATTATTTTTAGTGGATGGATTGATTCGTAAAAAAAAGATTTTAAATAAATTAGGTTTAATACTTATTTTAACAAGCTTAGCTTCTTTAATTAATCCATTTTTCATAAAAGCAATTCTTGAGCCATTTAATATTTTTAAAGAATATGGCTATCGTATTGTTGAAAATCAATCAGTTTGGTTTTTAGATAGATTGGGAATTATTAATAATCCTAATCTCAATCTTTTTAAAGTAGCATTTATAGTTCTTGTTTTGAGCTTTATTGCAATTTTAATATTTAAACGTAAGCGTTTTCCTTTTACATATTTCTGCTTGGCTATTGTTTGGAGTATTTTAGGCTGGCTGGCAATTAGAAATTTTACAATGTTTGGATTATTTGCTTTGCCTATTATTGCCTATAATATTAAAAATTTATTAGGCAAGAAAGTTAAACTTAAATCTCCTAATGCAAAGATGCTTTTTATTTTTGTATCTTTAGCTTTATTTTTAATCATTTTTGTAAATTATGACCAGAAATTACCTTTGAATAAAGAGATGTTTGGATTCGGTTTAGTTCAAGGGAATAATCAATCAGCCCAATTTTTTATAGATAACAACATCAAAGGTCCTCTTTTCAATAATTACGATATTGGAGGATATTTAATTTATCATTTTTATCCACAAGAAAAGGTTTTTACTGACAATCGTCCAGAAGCTTATTCCGTTTCTTTTTTTGAAAATATATATATTCCTTCACAACAGGACAATTCTATTTGGCAAGAACAAATGAAAATCCATAATTTTAATGCAATATTTTTTTCACATCGTGATTATACTCCATGGGGACAGAATTTTTTGATTGAAAGAGTTAATGATTCTGAATGGGCTGTTGTTTTTATGGATGAATACGCAATTATTTTTCTTAAAAGAAATATTTTAAATAAATCAATTATTGAGAAATATGAAATTCTATGGGAATAAATAAAAAACTTTCAATTATAATTCCAATTTTTAACGAGGAATCAACAATAGAAGAAATTCTTGAGCAAGTTGAACGAGCTCCTGTTTTTGGTTATAAAAAAGAAATTATTGTTATTAATGATGGATCTTCAGATAATACTAAAAAGATTTTAAAAAATCTTAAAGAGAAATATAATTTGATTATTCTGGAACATAAAAAGAATATGGGGAAGGGCAAGGCCTTGCAAACGGGCTTTGAAGCAGTTACTGGAGATGCTGTTATTATTCAGGATGCTGATCTGGAATATAGCCCCAATGATTGGCAATTGCTTTTAAAAGAATTAAATGGATCTAAAATAGGCGCTGTTTACGGTTCTCGTAATATTAATCCTGAAAAAAGAGGATATTTTCATTATGTTCTTGGAGTAAAGTTTTTAACTTCTTTAAATAATCTGCTTTTTAGAACAAAACTAACTGATATTTATACTTGCTACAAATTATTTCCAGCACATTTAATTAAATCAATTAAATTAGATAGTCATAGTTTTGAAATAGAAGCAGAAATGACTGCTAAGATCTTAAAGAAGGGATTAATTATTAAAGAAGTTCCTATCTCTTATTCTCCTAGAAGATTCAAGCAAGGTAAGAAAATTCGTTTTAAAGACGGTTTAGTTGGAATCTGGACAATCGTCAAATATAAGTTCTTGCCATAAACAAAGCTTTCTGTTATCGTATAATCAATGAATAAGAGAAGATTTGTTTATCTTGATAATGCTGCGACAACACCAGTTGACACGGCTGTCTTTAAAAAAATGCAGCCGTATTTTTTTGAACAATATGGCAATCCCTCAACCATTTATAATTTAGGAATAAAAGCAAAGCAAGCAATTGAAAATGCTCGTAATCAAATAGCAAATTTTTTAAAATGTTCTTCAAATGAAATATATTTTACCGGTTCGGCTAGTGAAAGCGATAATTGGATTATTTATGGATTACTTTCAAATAAGAAAAAAAAGATTCATATTATTACTTCGGTCATTGAACATAAGGCAATTCTTGAGCCCTGTAAAAATCTAGAAGAAGAAGGAATAGCGGAAATAACTTATTTACCAATTAATGAAAGTGGTTTAATTGAAATAAATAGCTTGGAAAAAGCTATAAAAAAGAATACTCTATTAGTTTCAATTATGTATGCTAATAGCGAGATCGGAACTGTTCAGCCAATTGAAGAAATGGGTGCTTTGATTAAAAGAATCAATAGTAAAAGAAAAGAAAAAATTATTTTTCACACAGATGCAGTTCAAGCAGTTAATTATCTAAATTGTGATGTTCAAAATCTTGGTGTAGATTCATTGTCTTTATCAGGACATAAAATTTATGGGCCGAAAGGAATAGGTGCCTTGTACATAAGAAGTGGAATTTCAATTAATCCGCTAATTCATGGGGGAGGACAAGAAAAAGGAATGAGATCGGGTACAGAAAATGTGCCTGGCATAGTTGGATTAGGAGAAGCAGTTAAAAAAGTTCAAAGTTCAAAATCTAAAGTCCAAAAAATTAAAGTTTTAAGAAACAAATTAATTACAGGAATTTTAAAAGACATCCCTGATTCACAATTTAATGGTTCTTTAGAAAAACGTTTACCTAATAATGCTCATATTAGTTTTAAGGGAGCAGAAGGAGAAAGTATTGTTATAGAATTATCTCAAAAGGATATTTTTGTATCAACCGGTTCAGCTTGCGCTAGTAAATCTTTAAGCCCATCTCACGTTTTAACATCTTTAGGGCTTTCTCATGAAGAATCACATTGTAGTGTCCGTTTTACTTTAGGCAGACAAACAAAAGATGAAGATATTAAGTATGTTTTAAAAGTTTTACCTGGAATTATTAAGAGATTAAGAAAAATATCTGGAAGATAAAATATGTATAGTAAAAAAGTTATTCAACACTTTCAAAATCCTAGAAATATGGGTAAGATGAAAAATCCCGATGCCATGGGAGAAGTTGGTAATCCAACTTGTTTACTTCCTGACGAAAAAATTTTTCTTGATCCTGAATTTACAGTAATAAAAAATACTGGTAAAAAAAATCTAATTTTTTCTCATGACGCTTCAAAAAATAAAATTATTAATAAAAGTTCAAGAGATTATAATGGGAAAATAATTGAGATTAAGAATGCTTTAGGTAAAATATCTTTAACACCAGAGCACCTTATTTATGCTTTAAAGCTTCCTAATCATTCTAAATATTTTAGAACAAAACATAAACAAAAATTAATTCCTGCTTGGTATCATGCAAAACATTTAGAACAAAGAGATATAGTTCTTTATCCTATTTTAAAGAAAATAAAAGATATAAAATACATTAAAATCGATATTCCTAAAAAAAAGTTTGATTTTAAAAGTATCGATATTCCTAAAAAAATTCAATTAAATTCTGAATTGTTAAGATTATTTGGTTATTTTTTAAGTGAAGGCAATATTCAAGATAAACCTTGCAAAACATATATTTCGTTTAGTTTAAATATAAAAGAAAAAGATATTGTAAAAGATATTAAAAAGATATCTAAAAAGTTATTTGGATTAGATGTGAAAATAAAGGAAGTTCCTAAAAATAAAGTAGTTATAGTATTTCTTTATAATGCTCGATTAGCAAGATTTTTTAAACAATTATTTGGTAATGGTGCAGAATATAAAAAGATTCCTAATTTTATTATGACTCTTCCTTTAGATAAACAAAAATCATTAATAGAGGGACTTTGGAAAGGTGATGGTTGTATTAATTTAAATAGGATTGGGCCAAGGGCTGGATATGTAACAATTTCATATCATTTAGCCCAACAGATAAAGTTGCTTTTAATAAGGCAAAAAATTGTTCTTTCAATGTATGAGGAAAAAGAAAAAAAAGTTAATGGAGTAAATCATAAAAAAGCTTATAGAATACATGTAGGGCATAGAGATTCATTAAAAATATTATGTAAGATTTTAGGGATAAAATATTCTTCTAAGGGATCTTATAAGTCAATTACTTCTTGGTTTGACAATGATTTTTTATACACTCCCATAACTAAAATAGAAAGAAAGGATTACAAGGGGAAGGTTTATAACTTAGAAGTTGAAGATAAACATTCTTTTTTATCAGAAGCCTTTGCGCTTCATAATTGTGGTGATATTATGAGACTATATCTTAAAATAAAGGATGATAAGATAATAGATATATCTTTTGAAACGATGGGATGTGTCGCAGCTATTTCTACTTCTTCAATGATTACAGAGATGGCTAAAGGTAAAACACTTGCTCAAGCGTTAAAAATTTCATATAATGATGTAGCTAATGAGCTTGGTAAATTGCCTCCAGTTAAAGTGCATTGTGCTGATTTAGCTGTTAAGGCATTACAAAAAGCTATTAAAAATTATGGCAGTTCCAAAACAAAGACACACTAAATCAAGAAGAAATAGAAGGCGTTCTCATCATGCTTTAAAAAAGCAGGGTTTTTCTGTTTGTCCAAAATGTGGCGAGCCAATTTTGCCTCATAATCTTTGTTCTAATTGTGGAGTTTATTCTGGAAAAGAAGTTATTGACGTTATGGCTAAATTAGACAAAAAAGAAAAGAAAAAAAAGCAAAAAGAAATGGCGGCTCAAGAGAAGGAACAAGGATCACAAAAACCAATGGATATGGAAGAGCTTTCTAAAAAATAATTTAAAAATTTTTCACTTATGGCTAATCGTCATCTATCAAGAAGTATTGCAATGCAATCCCTATATGAATGGGATTTTAAAGGCATGGATAAAGATAAATTAGATGAAGTTGTTAAGCGAAACATTAAAGAATTTGGCCCAGGGATAGAAGAAACTGATTTTATTTGGCAAATAGTTAATGGGGTTATAGAAAGTTTATCTAAATTAAATAAAATTATTGAAAAATCAGCTCCTGAATGGCCTCTTGATCAGATTACTGTTGTTGATCGTAATGTTCTTAGAATCGGGCTTTATGAACTTCTTTTAGGAAATAGAAAAGAAGTTCCTCCCAAAGTAGCTATTAATGAAGCGATTGAACTGGCTAAAACATTTGGCGGAGAATCTTCAGGAAAATTCATTAATGGTGTTTTAGGCACAGTTTATAGAGAGATTGGAGAACCCGGCAAAGATGAATAATTTAAAATTAATTCTTTATGAGCATATCAAAGCTTGAAAAAAAAATAGAAATAGAGTTTAATAATAAAGATCTTTTAAAGCAGGCTTTAGTCCATCGTTCTTATTTAAATGAGAATCCTGGATTTAACCTAGAGGACAATGAACGACTTGAATTTTTAGGAGATGCTGTTCTAGAAATGGTAGTTACTGAATATCTTTATGGAAATTACCCTAATCCTGAAGGAGAGCTAACTAATTGGCGGGCGTCTTTAGTTAATTCTAAAATGTTGACTAAAGTTGCAAATCAATTAGAATTAAATAATGATTTGCTTTTAAGTAAAGGAGAATCTAAAGATACTGGCAGAGCACGCCAATATATTTCAGCTAATGCTGTTGAGGCGTTAATCGGGGCGATTTATCTTGACCAAGGATATGAAAAGTCAGCCGAATTTATTCAGAGAGAGATTATTAAAGATCTTCCTGAAATTATTAAGAATAAACTTTATCATGATCCAAAAAGCTTATTCCAGGAAAAAGCTCAAGACGAAACTGGGATTACTCCTTCTTATGAAGTAATTAAAGAATGGGGTCCTGATCATGCTAAGAATTTTATAGTTGGAGTTTATTTAGAAAAAGAATTAATCGCTAAAGGAGAAGGAGTTTCAAAACAAGAGGCGCAAGAAAAAGCAGCGGCTGCTGGTTTAAAAAAGAAAAATTGGAAATAAAAATAAAAATTAAATTCATATGTTAACTATTCGCTTAATTAAAACAGGAAAAAGAAACAACTCTAATTTTAGGGTTATTTTGATTGAAAAATCAGCTGCTCCCAAAAGTGGAAAATTTTTGGAGATTTTAGGTAATTATAATCCTCATAATAAAGAAATTAATTTGAAAGAGGAAAGAATAAAATATTGGCTTTCTAAGGGAGCAAAAGCTTCAGAAACTGTCCATAATTTATTAGTTAGAAAAGAAGTAATTAAAGGGCCTAAAATTAAGAGGAATATACGAGGCAAGAAAAAGACAGCTCAAGATGAATCAGATGTTACTAAAAATAAAGATAAAGTGAAAGAGCCAGAAAAAGAGGAGAAAGAGGAAAAAAAGACTGATTCAGAAGAAAAGTAAGTCTTGACAAAGACGGCATAATATAATAGAATAACAATAGAGTAGCAGTATAGTCGAACTGCTATCAGCATATTAGAAAAACTAAGTTAAGTAAGAAATATGGCTAAAGAACAAACTGATCAAGAATTTTTAGAGTTCGTTATCAAATCAATTGCTAGTCATCCTGATGAAGTTAAAGTTACCAGGACAGTTGATGAGATGGGAGTCCTATTGAATCTTAAAGTTAACCCAGAAGATATGGGTCAGATTATTGGACGACAAGGATCTACAGCCAGGGCGATTAGAACTATTCTTAGAGTAATTGGTGTTAGAAATAATGCCAGAATTAATCTTAAGATAGAAGAGCCAGAAGGCGGTAGAGTTAGAACTCCAGAAGAAACATCTGCTCCTGAAGCTGATGTAAAAAAGAATGTTGATGAAGTAGTTGACGAATTAAAACTGTAAAAAAATTACGAAAACTGTGCTACTCTAGTAGGGCAGTTTTTGTTTGCTTATGCGTTTCGACATTATCACAATTTTTCCAAAAATATTTGATTCGTATTTCAATGAATCAATAATTAAACGCGCTCAAAAGAGAAAATTAATTAAAATTAATATTCATAATTTGCGTGATTTTACAAATGATAAACATAAAACAGTTGATGACAAACCTTATGGTGGCGGTTTTGGAATGGTTTTAATGGTTGAGCCAATTTATAAGGCAATTAAAAAACTTAAAAATAAATATAAAAAATCAAAAATAATTCTATTATCTCCTAAGGGAAAAAAATTTAATCAAGAAATGGCGCAGAAATTTACCAAATTAGATCAACTTATTATTATCTCTGGACGATACGAAGGAGTTGATGAAAGAGTGGCAAAACACATCGCTGATGAAGAAATTTCTATTGGAGATTATATTCTAACAGGAGGTGAATTGCCGGCTATGATTTTAGTTGATGCAATTGCAAGATTAATCCCAGGAACAATTGCCCAAGGTTCCTTAGAAGAAGAAAGTTTTACTAAGAATGATAAATATAAAGAATATCCTCAGTATACAAGGCCGGAAAAGATAAAAATTAATGGAAAAGAAAGACGTACCCCCAAGGTTCTTTTATCTGGAGATCATCAGAAAATAAAAGATTGGAAAGACAAGTTGACAAAGAATTTTGGATAATATAAGATAGTAAAGCACTTTAATAATTTAATAGTTATATTAAACAATTGCAATTTTTGTGCAGTTGTCCCAATTATTTTTTATTTGAGAGTTTGATCCTGGCTCAGGATGAACGCTGGCGGTGTGGATAAGGCATGCAAGTCGAGCGGGTTTAGACCCGCGGCGAACGGGTTAGTAACGCGTAGGAATCTGCCTTTGTCTCGAGGATAACCCGGAGAAATCCGGAATAATACTCGATAGTCTCGCAAGAGTAAAGGTTTCCGATTTATCGGAATTCTGGACAAAGAGGAACCTGCGTCCTATCAGCTTGTTGGTAAGGTAATGGCTTACCAAGGCAATGACGGGTAGGGGGAGTGAGAGCTTGACCCCCAACAATGGGACTGAGATACGGCCCATACACCTACGGGTGGCAGCAGTCGAGAATCTTCCACAATGGGCGAAAGCCTGATGGAGCGACACCGCGTGTTTGAAGAAACCCTTCGGGGCGTAAAGAACTTTTATAAAGGAACAATTTTGATTTATCAATATGAGTGTACTTTATGAATAAGGGGCGGCAAACTTCGTGCCAGAAGCCTCGGTAATACGAAGGCCCCAAGCGTTATCCGGATTAACTGGGCGTAAAGCGTGTGTAGGCGGTTTTAATAGTGGTTAGTTAAATTTCAGGGCTCAACCCTGAAGCTGCTAATCAAACGTTAAAACTAGAGCAAGTGAGAGGTTGATGGAACTTACCAAGTAGGGGTGAAATCCGTTGATATGGTAAGGAACACCAAAGGCGAAGGCAATCAACTGGTACTTAGCTGACGCTGAGACACGAAAGCGTGGGGAGAGAAGAGGATTAGATACCCTCGTATTCCACGCCGTAAACGATGCCAACTAGCCGTTTGAAGTATCGACCCTTCAAGTGGCGAAGCTAACGCGTTAAGTTGGCCGCCTGGGAAGTACGGTCGCAAGACTAAAACTCAAAGGAATAGACGGGGACTTGCACAAGCGGTGGATCATGTGGTTTAATTCGATACTACGCGAGGAACCTTACCAGGGCTAGACATCCTAATGAACGGTCTCCGAAAGGAGATTTTTCTTACAAGGACATTAGGGTCAGGTGGTGCACGGTTGCCGTCAGCATGTACTGTGAAGCGCCCCCTTAAATGGGCTAACATGCGCAACCCTCGTTCTGTGTTATAAGTGTCACAGAAGACTGCCTCTGGATAAGAGGAGGAAGGTGAGGATGACGTCAAATCAGCGTGTCCCTAGATGTCCTGGGCTACACACATGATACAATGGTTAGGACAATGGGTTGCCAAACCGTAAGGTGGAGCCAATCCCATCAAACCTAATCTCAGTTCGGATTGAGGGCTGCAATTCGCCCTCATGAAGCTGGAATCGCTAGTAATCGCGAATCAGCTACGTCGCGGTGAATACGTTCCCAAGTCTTGTACTCACTGCCCGTCACATTAGGGAAGCCGGTAATACCCGAAGTTCCTTGTTTACAAGGACCAACGGTAAGATCGGTAACCAGAATGAAGTCGTAACAAGGCATCCGTAGCGGAAGCTGTGGATGGATCACCTCCTTTCTAATTTTATTTTTTAAATAAGATTGGGGTGTCGATACGGGTTGAGGTATAGAATTCTTATCTCAACTTGTGGGTGTTGGTCTTAGAACCCTAACTTAAGACCATTTGGGACAGCTACACAAGATTTGCAATTTTAAAAAATACTTGCCTCGGCAGGTGTTTTTTGTTATATTAATAATAGTTGGGCGTATAGCTCAGTTGGTTAGAGCGCATCACTGATAATGATGAGGTCCTTGGTTCGAATCCAAGTACGCCCACATAGTTATCCACAGGATTGTCTGTGGGTTTTTCATTTTAAGCAAAAAACTGTTATAATAGACAATAGAGATATGAGAGAGTTTATAAAGAAAAATTTTGTAATATTACTTGCTTTTACATTACCGATTGCGCTTATTATTATTGTTGCTTTGAGCGCTTATCTTCCGTCGCTTTTTATCTCTACTGATTATAATTTTATATACTCATCTTGCACTGATAGCTCAAGATATTATTCATCTCATTGTAGTGGTTATTTACAAAAACGTTATTCGGTTGTGGACAATAAATTAGTTATAAATACAATAGATCCAGCTTACGATTCAAATAATAATAAAATACCAGATGTTGATGAAGGTTATACAACTCGTATTTTCTTGCATGATACAGAAAAAAATGAAAGTAGAGAAATTACCACAGAAGAAGCACAGACATTTACGCTTAATAATCTTTTAACATCGCCTGACGGCGTTACAGTTTCAAGTCATTACGACAGAGGAGCTGGTTTTTTTCTTTTTGATGAAGGTTCCTCATATGGCCATTATCTTACAAAAGGAAAAAGTAAGATTAAGCTTAATTTTATAAATCAAGATAATCAATATTATTATCGAGATAATTTCCAATTTATTGGTTGGATATTATCTAAATAAATTATAAATTATAAATTATGGATAAAGAAACATTATTACAAGAACTTTCCACAAAAATACACAATAGTGAAATAAGTCGCGAAGAGGTAATGAGTCGGCTTAATATTCCGTCAACGACTCAAAAGGAAGATGGAAAAGATATAAAGAAATTTTCTCATTTTTCTATAACAAAAATACTTTATATTTTAGGCGCCGCTATTGTTGTTATTGGTGTTATTATTTTTATTGTTCAAGTTTGGGAGGATATTGGATCTTTTAGTCGCATATTAATTACATTAGGATTAGGTCTTCTGATCACCGCTATTGGTTCGGTGTTGCTTAAACAAAAACGGGAAGATAATATTGGCATGATATTTCATTTTATCGGCGGATTATTAATTCCTGGAGGAGCTATCGTAACTCTCCATGAATTTAATGTAGAGATAGTTTCTTTGTGGCCTTTCGCGATTACATTTGGAGTTATTTTTGCATTCTATTTATTATTAAATACTATTCATAAACATGCTATTTTGACTTTTTTCACAATAGCAAATGGAACAGCATTTATCTATCTTCTTTTTGGAGCGATAATTAATGACCTACTTTATAGACAGCAAGAAGATCTATACGCTTATCTGACAATGATTATAGGTGTGAGTTATCTTTTGCTTGGATATACTTTTCGTAATGGTTGGAATAAAAAACTTATTGAAGTGCTTTATTTTTTAGGTATTATTGGAGTGCTTGGTGCCGCCTTTTCGCAGGTTTTTGATTCTGCTTTCTGGGAATCACTTTATCTTTTTATTGTCTTGGGTGGCCTCTTCTTATCGGTGTATATGAAAAGTCGTATTATTTTGGTGATGAGCACTCTTTTTCTTGTCGCCTATATTTCATATATAACAAGTGAGTATTTTGCAGATTCGCTTGGTTGGCCTATCTCTCTTATAATTCTCGGATTCATATTTATTGGTCTTGGATATGCTTCAATAACTATTAATAAAAAATATATTAAATAGTCCGCCTTCGCTCTACGAGCTTTGGCGAGACGCTAAAAATTGTAATTAAATCAGAGATTTAAATAATTTTTACGAAAGGGGGTGATAAAAAATGGCTATTCAAACATGGACGGAAGTAATAACGAGCTCTCTCCAGTCGCTCTGGATGGGTTTTATTAATTTTCTTCCTGGTTTTTTAGGAGCAATTATAATATTTATTATTGGTTGGGTTATTGCTTCTGTTTTGGGCAAATTAAGCGCTCAAATTATTAGAGTTTTAAGAATTGATAGTATTCTAGAAAAAATGGGGTTTAAGAAAAGTTTAGAAAGAGCTAATCTTAATTTAGATTCAAGTAAATTTATCAGTGAATTAGTAAGATGGTTTTTCATAATCGTCTTCTTAATGGCAGCTACTGATATTCTTGGATTAGTTCAAGTTACTGATTTTCTCTCAAGGATTCTTCTCTATATCCCTCAATTAATTGCAGCAGTTTTAATCTTATTAGCGGCTGTATTGATTGCTAACTTTTTACAGAAGTTAGTTAAGGCAAGTGTTGAAGCTGCGGGATTTAGTTCAGCAAACACTTTAGCCGCCATAACTAAATGGTCTGTTTTGGTTTTTGCTATCTTAGCCGCCTTGCTTCAATTAGGTATTGCACCTGCTTTAATTCAAACAATTTTCACAGGTTTTGTAGCAGCTTTGGTTATAAGTTCAGGATTGGCTTTTGGATTAGGAGGGAAAGAATTTGCAGCTTCTATTCTTAATAAATTCAGAAAAGATATTAAAGGAGAATAATGCTATTGACCCCGCCTAGTGGGGTTGACAGGATTTTGTTAAGAATATAGTATTAGGTGTAGATATGAAGAAAATAAAAAGACCACTAAATATAAAATGCGGTTAATGACTGTTTGATTATTTTTATCTCTGAAATCAAGACCGCTTAATAGCGGTCTTTTTATATCATATGGTTAGTACCCTCACAATTGAAAAGTTTTTCCGTTTATATATATGTTTTCACAGAGCATAGTAAGTTTTTTCGTATATTTTTTCTATATAAAATGTACAGGGTAAGTTAAGGGCCTATGATGGATGCCTTGACATAAAGAGCCGATGAAGGACGTGGCGTGACTGCGATAAGCTACGGGTAGGTGTCTAGCAACCTTTGATCCGTAGATGTCCGAATGGGGAAACCTAGCATTGGTTAAACAATGTTGTCCTAAATTTTTTTTAGGAAGGGAACTCGGGGAAGTGAAACATCTCAGTACCCGGAGGAAAAGAAAATAAGCCTGCCAATAGGCAGGAATATTCCCTAAGTAGCGGCGAGCGAACTGGGAACAGTCCAAACCTTTTATTATTTATAACAAAAGGGGTTGCAAGGTAATAACGTTATGGAGCTTTATGTCCAAGCCTGATAATATATCGGGCTTAGACAATAAGGCTTCAAAAGGAGTTACAAAATAGAGGTTGATTAATTGAATCTTGCTGGAAAGCAGAGCCAAAGAGGGTAAAAGCCCCGTAAGTGAAAATTACTTTATCTCCTAGTTATTATACTTAAGTACCTCGGGACCAGACTATCCCGTGGGAATCCGGCAGTACTATACTGCCAAGACTAAATACTCTTTATGATCGATAGCGAACCAGTACCGTGAGGGAAAGGTGAAAAGTAGCCCGGTAAGGGCGGTGAAATAGAACCTGAAATCATAGGCTTACAAAGACTCGGAGTCCGCTTCGGCGGATGACGGGGTGCTTTTTGCAGAACGAGCCAACGAGTGTTTTATAATAGTTTGTTTAATCCCATCTAGGGAGGAGACGTAGAGAAATCAAGTCTTAATAGGGCATTTTTGATTATTATGAAACGACCCGAAGCCAAAGCGAGCTATCCATGACCAGGATGAAGTCTCGACGAAAGTCGGATGGAGGTCCGCACCCACTGGCTGTACAACACCAGGGGATGAGTTGTGGATAGAAGTGAAAAGCTAATCGAGCTTGGTAATAGCTGGTTCTTCCCGAAATAGTTTTAGGGCTAGCCTTTTGTTTATGTTCTAGGGGGTAGAGCACTGGATGGAATATGGATGGGTTCGTCCCGCCTGTTCCAATCAAACTCCGAATACCTAGAATTTATTGCAAAGGAGTTAGACTGTGGGGGCTAAGCTCCATGGTCGAAAGGGAAACAGCCCAGACTGTCGTTTAAGGTCCCTAAATTAAACTGAGTGGGAAAGGAAGTGAAGTTTCTCTGACAGCTAGGAGGTTGGCTTAGAAGCAGCCATCCTTTAAAGAGTGCGTAACAGCTCACTAGTTCAGAGATTTTGCGCCGAAAATTTAACGGGGCTAAGTTTAATACCGAAAACACAGTTACGTTACTTTCGAGTAACGTGAGGTAGGGAAGCGTTCTTTGCGCATTGAAGCTAAATCGTGAGGTTTAGTGGAGTTCAAAGAAGTGAGAATGTTGGCATAAGTAACCACAATTTAGATGAGATATCTAAACGCCGAAAACCCAAGGTTTCCTTGGCAATGAAAATCAGCCAAGGGTTAGGCGGCCCTAACCTTGTTCCGATTTAATCGGACGCAAGGGATGGACAGACGGTTAATATTCCGTCCCTTCAGCATTTTTTGATGGGATGACGGAGTTTAGTAGTCTGAGCGACTTATTGGATTGTCGTTCTTTGCTTAAGGATGTTCGTCAGGCAAATCCGGCGAACGCGAGGCTTCGGCCTCATCTCCAAGAGTTGAGAAAAGGTTTTTCTTCGGAAAGGCCGATTCAGGTGAGCAAGCTTCCAAGAAAAGTCTCTAAAATTAGAAATGTTGAATCCGTACCGCAAACCAACACAGGTGGGTAGGTCGAGTAGACCAAGGCGAACGGGTGATTCCTCGTGAAGGAACTCGGCAAAACAGCGGGTGTAACTTCGGAATAAACCCTCCCCTGATTTATCAGGGGCGCAGCTAAAGATTCCTGGCGACTGTTTATCAAAAACACAGCTCCCTGCTAACTCGCAAGAGGATGTATAGGGGGTGACGCCTGACCAATGCCAGAAGGTTAACGTTTGAGGTGATTGTCTTTTTATTAAGGTAATTGCTGAAGACCGAAGCCCTGGTGAATGTCGGCGATAACTATAATCGTCCTAAGGTAATTTTATTGCTTTAGTAAAATTCGGCTATATGCTGGAAAACCTGGAGTATCTGGCAATACTATGGTATAATGTTACCATAAATAAAATAACATTATGCAAAGTAAAAATTTGACCAGTGCTTCTTCTATAAAGAAGATACCAGATAATCAGCAGGAAAGACTAAAAACTATTGGATGGATAGTCGGTTATGTTGATGGTGAAGGATGCTTCTCTGTCTCTATGATTCGTAATAAAAAAACAAGATATGGTTGGCAAGTATTTCCAGAATTTGTTATTACGCAAGGAGAAAAGAGTTTAAATTCTTTACGATTTGTTAGAAAATTTTTCGGATGTGGAAGAATATTTATTAATCGACGACATGATAACCATAGAGAAAATCTTTATCGATATTGCATAAGATCAATTAAAGATCTAGATGAAAAAATTATTCCTTTTTTCAAAAAGAATAAATTAAAAACTGCAAAGAAAAAAGATTTTGAAATATTCATAAGAATTATAAAGTTAATGCTTAAGAAAAAGCATTTTGACTTTAATGGATTAGAAAAAATTGCTAATTTAATTCAAAAAATGAATAGAAAAAAACCATCAAAGTTTTTAGAATCCTCAGAGACTATACGCCGAACTTCAAATTAAATTTGAAGAAGATATAGTCCGATCTATATAGCGATATATAGGATTCCGCCATAGCGGATGATAACGAAATGAGCGAAATTCCTTGACTGGTAAGTTCAGTCCCGCACGAATGGCGTCACGACTGGGAAACTGTCTCCACGAGGAGCTCGGTGAAAATGCAGTAGGGGTGAAGATGCCTCTTACCTGCGGCAAGACGGAAAGACCCCGGAAGCTTTACTATAGGTTCTCATTGGAATATTATTTTAAATGCATAGTATAGTGGGCAGGCTTTGAAACTTGATTTTCGGATTGGGTGGAGCCGTCAGTGAAATACCCATCTTTTAACGTGATGTTTCTAACTTTGATTTGATTCTTAGGACAGTGGGTGCTGGGTAGTTTTAGTGGGGCGCTAGCCTTAGATTCTTATTTATTTCAGTATTATGTTTTTTCTTGCTACTTGAGATGCATAAGAAGTTAAGTGATAAATAAGATATGGGGCGTTTTGGCTATATGCTGGAAACTCTGAGTATCTGGAGCTACTAGATTATATTATAATCAGTAAAAATGTTTCAGTGCAGACAATCAGCAGGGAAGTCGTTTTGATTTTATATCAGAATTGACCCTTCAACGACTACACGCCAAACTTCGAATTTAATTCGAAGAAGATATAGTCTGATCTTTGTGGCGACGCAAAGTATATCCTTACAAAAAAACTATGAACACAAATGAGATAAGAAAAATTAAAAAAAAGTTAAAGCTTAGTAAAAAACAAAAAGAGATAGTGATAGGATTAATGCTAGGAGATGGACATTTAGAAACACAAAATCAAGGTAAAACGTATAGATTGAAAGTAGAACAAACTATTAGACATAAGGAATATGTCGATTGGCTATATGATAATTTAAAAGATTTTGTATTAACACCTCCTAAAAGAAAGATAAAAGAAAGTTTTGGCAAACAGATAGTTAATTATGGTTTTAGCACTATTTCTGTTGGATCTTTTAGATTTTTTGCTCAACAATTTTATGAACCAACAAAAAAGGGAAGAAAAATTCCAGATTTAATTAGAAGGTGGTTAACACCTTTATCAATGGCAGTTTGGTTTATGGATGATGGACAAATAAAATCTAAAAAACATAGAGCTTTATTAATTAATACACAATGTTTTTCTAAGATTGATCTTAGAAAATTACAAAAAGCATTAAAAGAGAAATTTGATATTAAAACAACTCTTAAAAAAGAACCAGTTGGCTGGAGATTATATTTTCTTGCCGAAACAGTTCAAATATTTGTTGATTTAATAAAATCAAATATTCTTTCCTCAATGCTAAGAAAGTTAGGGATTAACATCATGCCTAAAAAGTAGCGGAGGCGTTTAAAGGTCAGCTAGGCCCGGATGGAAATCGGGCTGATAGTGTAAAGGCATAAGCTGGCTTTACTGCGAGACGGACATGTCGAGCAGTTGCGAAAGCAGAACTTAGTGAACTGATGGTGGGTTATAGAACCGCCAGAGATTAACGGATAAAAGTTACTCCGGGGATAACAGGCTAATAGCGTCTAAGAGTCCCTATCGACGACGCTGTTTGGCACCTCAAATTAAATATCGACAAAGCGGGGTGCTTCGATAGTAATATCGTACCAAAAATTTGGCTAATAACGATGAAACCCATGTATTATGTTATAATACACATATGGGCAATATCGTGGGAAGTCTAACATTAATTCAAAAATCCATAATCATAGGTAGTATTCTTGGAGATGGTTCATTACGAAAAACTCAAAATAGACGTAATGCATTATTAGAGATCAATCATAGTTTTTCTTCGAAAAAATATGTTGATTGGAAATATGAACATCTAAAGAATTTAGTAATTACACCGCCTAAGAAACGAAAAAATAATGGAAAAAGAATCGCTTATCGATTCACAACTAGAAGTTTACCAGAAATTACTCAATTTTATGATAAATTTTATCAAAGTAATAAAAAAGTAATTTTTGAAAATATAACTTTAGATCCATTAGTAATGGCAGTATGGTTTATGGATGACGGAAATAAAACATATAATGCTTTGTATCTAAATACACAGCAATTTGATTTAGATAGTCAACGTAAATTAATGAATCAATTATTTAATCAGTGGGGAATAGAATCTACACTGAATAAAGATAAGATTTATTTTCGTATTAGAATTAGAACAAGCAGTACACCAAAATTTAAAAAGATTATTCAATCTTTTGTATTGCCTATGTTTTACTATAAATTAATGTGATGACCCCGTAGAGACTGCAATGATAGTAGGTACTTCATAATGAAGATTTAAACTACTATAATACGCCAACGCCGTTTTTTAGAAAACGGATGAAGATATAGTCCTTCCTATTAGTAATAATAGATTATAAACGATGTCGGCTCGTCTCATCCCGGGGGTGAAGAAGCTCCCAAGGGTATGGCTGTTCGCCATTTAAAGAGGCACGCGAGCTGGGTTCAGACCGGCGTGAGCCAGGTTGGTCCCTATCTGCCGCAGGCGTTGATGCTTGAGGGAAGTTGTCCATTGTACGAGAGGATCCGGATGAACAAACCTCTGGTGTACCAGTTGTTCCGCCAGGAGCATTGCTGGGTAGCTAAGTTTGGACGGGATAAGCGCTGAAAGCATATAAGCGCGAAGCCTCTCCCAAGATTAAGCATCGTAGATTTGTAGAAGATGACTACATTGATAGGCTCTAGGTGTAAGTCCCGCAAGGGATTAAGCCGAGGAGTACTAATAAATCATTTTACCCTGTACATTTTGTATAGAAAATTTTTAGATTCAAGTCATTAATCTGGTGGTAATACTGATGGTGTTCTACCTGATCCCATTCCGAACTCAGAAGTAAAATCCATCAAGGCCGATGATAGTGGTTTTACCGCGAAAGTAGGTAGCCGCCAGTTTAATGGCTTGAATCTTTATAATAAAAACCTTATACTTATAATATAAGGTTTTTATTATTGTTATTTATGAATAAACGTATAATTAAACAATTAATTATCGCTTTAGTTTTTTTAATTATTTTAGCTTGTCTTGCTTCTTTAATTTATTATTTCAAAAAGCCAGAACCTTCTTGTTCTGATGGCATTCAAAATCAAAAAGAAGAAGAAATTGATTGTGGAGGCCCATGTATTTCATGTGAATTAGTTAATATAGAATCCTTAAAGGTTTTATGGGCTACAGCTATTTCAAATAAAAATGGTTTTTATGATTTAGCGGCTGAGATAAAAAATCCAAATCAGAATTACGGTAGCGGGAGCGTTGATTATAAATTTAAACTTTATGATTATAATGATAATCTTGTTGATGAATACTCTAGAACAACTTTTATATTACCAAATCAGTCAAAATATCTGATTGAAACAAAGATAGAGAGTAGTAATTCAATTTATAAGATAGATATTGATTTTATTAATATTGAATGGGAAAAGCCGTTTAATTACCACCCTCCTGAATTTGCTATTCAGCAAAAAGAATATTATTTTTTAGACAATGAGTCATTAGGAGTTAGTCAAGCAAAAGCTGTTCTAATTAATAAAACAAATTTTGATTTTGAAAAAATAGATATTGATGTATTGTTGTTTGATTCTTTAAATAATTTAATAGCTGTCAATAATACTGAAATAAGAACTTTGCCGGTTAATCAGGAGCGTGATTTTATAGTCACCTGGTTTGATGAAATAAATGGACAAGTTGCTTTTATAGAGATTGAACCAGAAACAGATATTTTTGATCCCGATAATTATTTATCAACTACTGATGAAAAAGAAAAATTTCAAGAATATTAGAATTAGAAATTAATTTTTATGTTTTCTCATTTACGAAAACTTGATTGGCAATTAATATTTATTGTCCTACTTCTGTCAGGAGTAGGACTTTTAACTATTTATGGGATTGGTTCTCCTGAATCATTAACATTCTTTAAGAAACAGCTTTCGTTTGTCTGTCTTGGTTTTATTATCATGATCAGTTTGAGCTTTTTTGATTATAGAATATTTAAAAATTATTCATTCGTTTTAATCATCCTTTATATTCTTTCCTTTCTCGCTTTGTTTTTTGTTCTCTTCTCGCAGGATATTAGGGGAGCTTCAAGTTGGTTTCGTATTGGGTTTTTGCGATTTGAACCAATAGAATTTATTAAAATAGTTATCGTTTTAATTTTAGCTAAGTATTTTTCATCTAGGCATATTGAAATGTATAGAGTGCGACATTTAATTGTCTCTGGCATATATATTGCTTTGCTTGCTTTGATTATTTTTTTACAGCCAGACTTAGGATCTATCTTAGTATTATTAAGTATTTGGTTTGGCATAATTATTGTCTCGGGGATTAAGGTTCGTCACTTGATTATTCTGATTCTAATTTTATCTATTATTTCAGTTGGCGCTTGGGTTGTTATTTTAGAGGATTATCAGAAGCAAAGAATTACTACTTTTCTAAATCCTGAGGATGATCCTTACGGGAGAGGATATCATATCAGTCAATCATTAATTGCTGTTGGATCTGGCGGAGTATTTGGACAGGGATTAGGATTAAGTTCGCAAGCCGGTCTTAAATTTTTACCTGAGCAGCATACTGATTTTATCTTTGCAACTTTATCTGAAAGAAGGGGATTGGTTGGTGTTTTATTTCTATTAATTCTTTTTGCTTTTTTATTCTGGCGGCTTATTGGAATTGCCCTAAAATCTTCAAATAATTTTTCACGTTTGTTCGCGTCTGGTTTTGCAATAATGATTTTTTCTCAAATGGTTATTAATATTGGAATGAATGTAGCGATACTTCCAATCACTGGTTTAACTTTACCTTTAGTAAGTTATGGAGGAAGTAGTTTAATTAGTATATTTATTGGGCTAGGTATTATTCAAAGTATCAAGACGAGGATATAATTTTTATCCACAGTTTGTCTCTTGACCTGATTTATTGTAAAAGTTAAAATGATAATATAAATATATATAAAGATTATAAAACATTAATAAATTAAGTAAAAAACTATGAAATACCTTACTATTAAACAAGCATCTAAACTACTTCATGTTACTCCTTTAACTCTAAGAAACTGGGATAAAAAAGGAATTATAAGGCCATATCGTAATCCAGCTAATAATTATCGTGTATATAGGCTAGATCAGATAGAGAATTTCTTAAGAAGACTGGAATCAAGCAAAGCTCAACAAGCAACAAGAAAAATAGATCTATTCTAAGAAACAAGGCCTATGAATGAAATAATTTAAAGCTTCAAAAACAAAATTTTTAAAATCGCTTATCCCTAAATTTGCTTCGCAAATTTGCGCGCCCACACCTGCGATTTAAAAATTTGTTTTCTCGCTTTATTAAAAATTTTAGAATACTTGTTTTAAATTTAAATGCAAAAACACAATTCTAAAATATCCATCTGTGGATAACTTAAAACGATGATTTTAAAATCTTAAAGATAAAATTACAACCGATAGGCATTCTTGGCTCTAATAAGCCAAATTTCTTTAACAAAAGAATATTAATAATTGTAAAATATCGCCTTATCCGATAGTATCGGATACCGCTTGACAGTGCCTTCATGAAATTCTTATAATAGTAGTAAGAATTCTTACAAGCGCTATTAAGAGTTACAATTAAATAAGAGTTATAAAATAGTTTTTTTCTGCAGAAAGTCATAAATTCTTTAATGAAATTAGTAAAGAATTTGTTTTTGATTTTCTGCTTTTTTTATTTAATAAACTGCACTCTAAATATAAGGATGAATAAAATTAAAGATAAAATTGATCCAATTGAATACATTTCCCTTAAGGATGCGTCTAAACTCTGTTCTTATTCTCAGGACTATTTAAGCTTGAGAGCTAGACAAGGGAAATTAAAGGCCGTTAAAATAGGGCGCAATTGGATGACAACTAAAGAGTGGCTAAATCAATACATTAACAAGGTTAATGATTATACCAAACAGGTTAATAATAAGAAATCTGTTTCTGAATCTGTCTCTAAAAAGATTAAAAAAGATGGTATTTTGAAAAAAATGCCTGATTTTTCAAGTTTTACGGAAAGTGCGTTAAATAAGGCTGAAAAATATATTGGTACTTCAATAGATAAGGCGTTAATTTCTTATAATAAATTTGTCATTAGAATAAATAAGGCAATTGGAGATGTTTGTTCTCAATTAGCTTTTTATAATAAAAGAATAAAAATTCCTGTAAAGCAAATAGATTCTAAATTTGTCATAAGCGCTGTTTTAATATCGCTCATCATATTAAGTTCCTTCTTCGCTTTTAATCCTCAGGCTCGAGCTTCTATAGCTAATCTAGGAGAAGGAATAGCTGGGTTTGTATTTAACACAGGTCAAAATATTGTTCTTTTAGCGCAAAATACTAAAAAATCAGCTGGTAATTTATTTGATAATATTATCGTTAAGTCTCCTCAACTCATTGAAGAATCAACAGATTCTATTAAAGCAATTTCTTCTAAAACGAATTCTAATATTCAAGATAAATCTATTAGTTTATCTAAAGCGATATCAAATAAAACATCTGAGTCAATTCAATCTGTTCCTAAAAATACTACTAATTTAATTAAAGGACTTTATGAAAATATTGATAAGCTTGTAGTTGTAATTAGTAATGTGCCTGAAAAAATACTAAAATTTGCCAGTAGCGCAAATAAAGAGAATGAAAACTTTAAATTAGCAATAAGAGATAATGTAAAAAATATATCAGAGCGAATTATTCAAATTCCATCTCAAATTAAAAAATTACCAAATAAAGCAATTTATGTTTTTGCTAATATAAATAGAAAGAATGAAAATGCAAAATTATTGGTTGTAGATAAAATTAAAAATACAAAGGAAATTTTATCCGATACACCTTACTATATCTCCTTAAGAATTAATAAAATAGCAGATAATTTATCCGATACTTCTTCAAAAGTATCAAACATTTTATCCGATACACCTCAAAAGTTATCCGATATGTCGGGAGATGTAGGTGAGGAGCTGATTTACGCTTATCATAAAACTGGCTCAAATTTACATAATTTAAGTGAAAATATCGGTGTTTTTGCAGAAAATTCTGTTATGATTTTATCTAACATAACTAAAGATACTCCAAAAAATATTTCAGCTGGTTTTTTTGATATAATTTCTGGCGCTTCAAACAATATTAAATCTAAATTAGGCGATACTTATATAAAAGTAGCTGAATTTGTCATTCCAGGATATTCTTTCTATGATCAAGAGAATTATTTAATAAGCAGAATAAAAGAGACTCCAATTATACAAGAAATTACAAAACAAGTTCAACAAATATCTCCTCAAACAATTACAGAAAAGACAATAATAACTATTACTGAGACAAATAAAGTAA
>Ga0208904_1000127_pt1 | contig 65919 bp, 60 predicted proteins | sample AntAceMetag02UKB_FD_184774 | JGI IMG/M metagenome (GOLD analysis project Ga0208904, IMG submission 184774) | Saline lake microbial communities from Ace Lake, Antarctica - Antarctic Ace Lake Metagenome 02UKB (SPAdes) (version 2) | ecosystem: Environmental > Aquatic > Non-marine Saline and...
TGTGAGGGGCATTGAAGTTTCCCCACATGGTTTGAATATTGTGGCACTCTTCCAACCGAAAGGGAAGAGAAACAGAGAAAACAAACTAAATCTAAATGGAGGAACCATATTATGTCTACTCGACAAAATAAAATAGCATTTGTACTTATTATGGCTTTTGTTTTGACCATGGGTGCCTGCGGAGGAGCAGATAGTCAATCGGAAGCTAATCTAGGGAAAGCTCCTGATTTTATTTTAGAAAGAACAGACGGAACTAGAATGGTGCTTGCAGAAGAGCTTAAAGAGAAGAATGTAGTTCTAGTCTTTTTTGCGACATGGTGTCCGGCATGTGTAGCGGAAGTCCCGCAAGTAAATTCTTTCTTTTCTGATAAATCCGAAACGGTTTCTGTAACAGGGATCAATATACAGGAAAGTCCCGCAAAAGTGCAGAAGTTTATTGATGCCAAAGGCATCAGGTATCCTATAGTACTGGATCCTTCCGGTATGGTAGCCAGTCTATATAAGGTTAGAGGCATTCCAACTGTAATAGCCATAAATATGGACGGAGACATAATCTATAAAGGGCATTCCATCCATGAAATGGCAAGTAAGACGGGATTTTAGGGAAGTCGTATCTCCGACTACCTAGCATGCTGGGACATCCTCCCGTAGGGAGGTGTCCTCTTTGCAACACGACAAAGGAAGAATAATATGAAAGTTATCACCAAAGATACCGATTATGCTATTAACGCATTAACTTGTATTACTGCATCAGGAGGGAGAACAGTTTCTGTAAAAGAACTTTCTGAAGAATTGGGAATTTCTGGTCCCTTTCTCAGAAAAATATTACAGATACTGACAAAAAAAGGCGTACTAAAGTCTTCGAAGGGGAAAAACGGAGGTTTTTCAATAGCGAACTCTACTAAAAAAATAACCGTGTTAGATGTTTTGGAAATATTTCAAGGACCGTTTAAATTTAATGAACACAAGATAAAAGGGAAGACCTGTAAGTTTTTAAAAACATGTTTATTTAAAAGCAAAATAGATGAAATAGAATCTAAAGTTATGGAAGATCTGGCCGAGATTACCATTGCTTCACTTGTAAGGTAAGGAGAATCCATGGCAAAAAGAAAAATAATAAAAATAGATGACGAAAAATGTAACGGTTGCGGCCAGTGTATACCGAATTGTCCTGAAGGTGCGCTTCAGATGATTGATGGTAAGGCGCGTCTTATAAGTGACCTTTGTTGTGATGGACTTGGAGCTTGTATAGGTAAGTGCCCTGAAGGAGCAATTACAACTGAGGAGAGAGAAGCTGAAGCTTACAATGAGAAAGAAGTTATGAAAAACATCGTTAAGCAAGGTGTGAATGTTCTAAAAGCGCATCTTGAGCATTTAAAAGAGCATGGAGAAGATGAGTATTACAAAGAAGCTATAAGTTTTTTAAGGGAAAAAGGTATAGAGCTTCCCGGGGGAAGCGAAGAATCCGATAAAAAAAGCAAAGTGCATTCTGGGTGTCCCGGAATAAAAGCTATGGATTTTTCTGCAAAAAAGAAAGATAAAGAGTCTGAAGAAACCGGACAAAGGGTATCTGAACTTACCCAGTGGCCCGTCCAGCTTCATCTTGTGCAGCCAAATGCTGCGTATTTTCAAGGCAAAGATGTTGTTCTGGCTGCTGATTGCGTGGCATACGCATTAGCGGATTTTCATAAAGACCATTTAAAAGGAAAAAGTTTAGCTATAGCATGTCCTAAACTTGATAGTGACCAAGATATTTATGTGAATAAGATAAAAGAGCTTATAAATACAGCCAAGATAAACACACTTACAGTAATGACGATGGAAGTTCCTTGCTGTAGCGGTCTTTTAGCAATAGCAAAGAAAAGTGCAGAAGACGCCGAAAGAAAGATCCCGGTCAAACACGTGGTTGTGGGGATACAAGGCGACATCCTGAAGGAGGAGTGGCTGTAAACCCTCTATAATGTACAATTACCCAGCATATGGTGACATTTCCCGAATTTATAAGGCGCCGAGAACGAAATGTTCGAGGTGTGTCGAAACGTCCCGGTTTCGACGAAAGTGTCCCCTTAGCATTCAAAGGAGAGTTTAATGACGAAGGATAAGGCATTTAACATATGCAACAGTATAGATTACCAAACCGGTTCGGTAGTAAGTAAAACCGTGGCTGATAAAGCTATCGGTACGGTGACCCTATTCGCTTTTGATGTAGGGCAAGGCCTGAGCGAACACACCGCACCTTTTGATGCTATAGTCCATATTGTGGAGGGGGAGGCCGATGTCGTTATATCAGGTGAAATGCATAAAGTCAAAAAAGGTGAAATGATAATAATGCCTGCTAACCAGCCGCATTCACTCAAAGCATCGGAACGTTTCAAGATGGTACTTATAATGATAAGGGAAAAAGATGAAAAAAATACTTAAAAAAATAACGAACTGGCGAACAGTGTTAGGATTACTTTTAATAACGCTTTCAGCGGCGCTTTATTTTGTGCATTTTTCAATTTTTCATGATTCGCATCATATATCTATATACCTTATGGGCGACATTGCGTTTGTTCCTTTAGAAGTTTTACTTGTGACTCTGATAATACACACTATGCTAGAGAAAAGGACAAAACGCATATTGCTGCAAAAAATGAATATGCTAATAGGTGCTTTTTTAGTGAGATAGGAACAGATCTATTGGGTATGTTTTCAGATTTTTCAACTGATAACGGTCAAGTTCGGTGTAAATTATGCGTTGATGATAAGTGGTCAGATGACAAGTTTGATGCAATATCTAAAGAAATAAAGAAACATGCGTTTAATGTAGATAGCCGAAAGGGTGATCTGGATGGACTTTGCGTGTTCCTTAAAGAGAGGCGTGAGTTTCTTTTAAACCTTTTATCAAATTCTAATTTACTGGAACATGACTCTTTCACAGAGCTTTTGTGGGCTGTTTTTCATCTTGCGGAAGAACTAATGAATAGAAAGAAACTAGAAGCCTTACCAGAAGAGGATTATAAACATTTATCGGGTGATATTAGAAGAGGATATGCTTTACTTGTGGGGGAATGGGTAGACTACATGAGGCATCTTAAGACGAATTATCCATATCTGTTTTCGTTGGCAATGAGGACCAATCCTTTTGATCCTGAATGCAAAGTCGAAATAGGGCAATAAAAACCATAAAAGGGCTCATTTTTAGCTTGTATTGTATCGAAAAGTTGATAGAATACCTCATGAAAATATCAAAAAACAAATGTCAAATTAAGGGAGGAAGGGAATTATGCATAGTTACAAAGATTTAGGACTATCTAACACTAAAAACATGTATGCTAAAGCTATTGACGGGAAATATGCCATACCGGGTTACAATTTCAATAACATGGAACAATTGCAGGCTATAATGACGGCTTGTATTGAAACGAACTCTCCGGTCATACTTCAGGTATCATCGGGAGCCAGAAAGTATGCGAATCAAATACTTTTAAGACATATGGCTAATGGTGCTATGGATATAGTTAAAGACGCGGGCAGCAGTATACCTGTAGCTTTACATTTAGATCATGGCGACACATTTGAATTATGTGTTTCATGTATAGAATCGGGATTTTCATCGGTGATGATAGACGGGTCGGCACATTCTTTTGAGGACAATATTGCACTTACAAAAAAAGTTGTTGAATATGCGCATAAACATGACGTATCCGTTGAAGGTGAGTTAGGTGTGCTTGCCGGGATAGAAGATGAGGTAAGTCATGAAGTATCACACTATACAAAACCTGAAGAAGTAGAAGAATTTGTCGGAAAAACTGGGGTGGATAGTTTGGCTATTTCTATAGGTACTTCTCATGGAGCATATAAGTTTAAACTCGGACCTGGAGAAGAAGTCCCACCTTTAAGGTTTGATATCTTGGACGAAGTTGAGAAAAAACTTCCTGGATTCCCGATCGTGCTTCATGGTGCAAGTTCTGTACTTCCTGCATATGTTGATATTATCAACAAGTATGGCGGGAAACTCGATAATGCAGTTGGTGTACCGGAAGATCAGCTTCGAAAAGCTGCAGAATCCTCTGTTTGCAAGATAAACATAGATTCAGACGGACGTCTTGCAATGACTGCTAAAATACGTGAGGTAATGGCTACGAAACCTTCGGAATTCGATCCGCGTAAATACCTGGGCCCGGCAAGAGACGAACTTGTTGTAATGTACAGCAATAAAAATAAAAATGTTGTTGGTTCCGCAGGTAAAGCATAAGAATCTTTGGGATAAAACGTAATGAAAAACATTGTCCTTTTTGGAGTAGACATATCACCCGTAATATACGTTCCTGTTTTGTATTTTTTATGGGTGAGTGTCGCTCTTATACTTAAAAAAGTTCTTTTCGTTAGCATAAAAAGATTCGCAGAAAAGACTAAGACCAATATTGATAATGTTATTGTCTATTCCTTGGACTTGCCGTTACTCCTTCTTATTTTTGTAAGCGGTGCGTTTGTTTTAGACAATATCTTTCAGTTTCAAACGGACTCAGAGATTCTGCAGTTCTTGGATATGGGGTTCAAAGCAACGGCAATAGTTGCGATAATAATCTTCTTGGACCGTCTTTTCAAAAGTTTTATAGATTCATACACACATAAAATACCTATTTTAAGAGAGTCGGGCGGGATATTACGCATAGTCTTGCGGTCTGTTGTTTTTGGACTCGGCATGCTTATCCTTCTTGATAGTTTCGGGGTTTCTATAACGCCTATACTAGCTTCCTTGGGGGTAGGTTCATTAGCGGTTGCTTTGGCGCTTCAGCCTACTCTTGAAAACTTTTTCTCGGGGATTCAACTTATAGTAGATAAACCTATAGCAGTAGGACAATTTATACGCCTCGAATCTGGAGAAGAAGGGTATGTTGAAAAAATAGGTTGGAGATCGACTTGGGTACGCATGCTTCCGAATAATGTTGTTGTAATACCAAACAAATTATTAGTGTCATCAAGTATACTGAATTATCATTACCCTGATAAAGAGATGTCAGTTCTTCTTCAAGTAGGCGTACATTATGATTCCGACCTTGAACATGTAGAAAAAGTCACTATTTCTACAGCTCGTGAAATTTTGGGTAAGATTGAAGGAGGAGTACCGGAATTTGAACCGTTCATAAGGTATCATACCTTCAATGATTCAAGTATAGATTTCACTGTTATATTAAGAGTAAAAGAATTCGTGGATGGGTACCGAATAAAACATGAGTTCATTAAAAGTCTTCACAAAAAATATAGAGAAGAAGGAATTGTTATACCTTACCCAATACGTACGCTTGACTGGAACAATAATTCAAATCCTATCAAACTGGACAAACAATAGTGGACTATAGACAATAGACCATTGACTATAGTCAGAGAATGACTGATGTGAGAGTATTCTCTATTCTGTTTCCTGAAAACTAAATCTTAGTCAATGGTCAAGAGTCAATAGTCTATGGTCCAATTAGGTATTTATTCGGTAGGGTTGCGTAATATTCAGCATCCCGGGGCTTTTCGTGCTTTTCGCATCCTTTTGCGAATATTTCGCATTTTTTCTTAAGTTCACATAAAGTTGCGTTTCGGTCCAGAGTACTAAGAACGTTAGATAATAATATTTTCTCAAGAGCTTTTATTCTAAATCTATCTAGTCCCCAGATACTTGACGAAAGTTGATCAACTCTTCCTCCGTCTTTAATGGTAAGCGCTTCAGGAATAAGTTTCACTTCATATTTATTTGTAATTCTAAGCCAGAGATCATAATCTTCACAAGCCTCCATATCCTCGTCAAAAAACCCTACATCAGAAAAGACTTTTTTATTAATCACGACTGTGGAAGTTCCTATGCAGCAGAGAGGAAGAGCCAACTGATAAATGTGTCCCGTTGGTTTTTTATGTTTTTTTAGCTGGCTAAGAATTTTTCCATGTCTGTACCAGACTTCTTCTGTATGGAATACGGATATGGAGGGGAACTCTTCAATGAAAGATTTTGCACGTTCAAGTTTATTTTCAAGCCATCTGTCATCTGAATCCAGAAAAGCAACAAATTGTCCTTTCGCTATTTCCAAAGCGCGGTTACGCGCCGAAGAAACTCCTTTATTTGCCTGATGTATACATATTAGTCTATTGTCGTGGTAAGATGATAAGAGAGAGTGTGTGGAGTCGGTTGATCCGTCATCTACTACAATAAGTTCAAAAGCTGAACATGTTTGACTTAGAACAGAATCAATAGAAATTTTAAGAAAACTTTCCCGATTATAAGAAGGTATTATTACTGTGAATAATGGTGTTTCGGTGTTCATGGATTTATTATATAATAAAAGGCGAAAGAGGCCAATCTTTAAGGATAAAGGTAGAGATTTAATTATATATGATTGTATTCATTACTATTACAGTAGTTATTATCTTCGTTTTCCTGATAATTTCATGGTTTGAGCATTCAAATGTATATTTTCCTAAAAAGAAAATAGAAGTCTTCCCCGATGCTATAGGCCTGTCTTATAAAAATGTTTATTTTAATGCTGCAGATGGAATAGAGCTTCATGGATGGTTTCTTCCGTCGGGAAAACCTCATTCGGATACTTTTTTATTTTTTCACGGAAATGCCGGGAATATTGGGGATAGGGTAGATATAGTAAGATTTTTGAACAGTCTGGGCGTGAATGTTTTTATATTCGATTATAGAGGGTATGGTAATAGCAAAGGCATTCCTTCTGAGAATGGGACCTATCTCGATGCAGCAGCAGCTTATGAAAAAGTTCTTGAGATGAACGGAGTCCATCGCGAGAATATTATTTTATACGGCAGGTCACTCGGAGGAGCCGTGGCTATAGATCTTGCGCTCAAGAAAAAGGCTAAAGGATTAATAATAGACGGCGCTTTTTCTTCGACGGGAGACATGGCAAAAGATATATACTCGTTTCTTCCTGTTAAAGTTTCTTTATGGGTCAGATATGACAGTATGTCCAAGATAGGGAAAGTTAAGATGCCAAAACTTATAATACATAGCGCAGATGACGAAATAGTGCCGTTTCATCATGGTAAAGAACTTTTTGAAGAGGCTGCTGACCCTAAAGAATTCTATCGTATGCGCGGGGAGCATTCAGATGCTATTTTTATGTATGAAGACGAGTATAAAATAAGATTAGAAAGGTTTTTGAAAGGAACAGGAGTTTAATGAAGAAAATATTGGTATCAGTGATCGGTGGGCATAAATGTGACGAAAAAACAGCAGAAGTTGCAGAAAAAGTAGGTAAGATAATAGCTGAAGAAGGAGCTGTTCTTGTATCGGGAGGATTAGCCGGAGTAATGGAAGCTGCAAATCGAGGCGCCGTTTCAGCGGGAGGTCTTACGGTAGGAATAATACCCGGTAACGATAAAAGTGAAGCCAACGAATTTGTTAATATAGTTATCACTACTGGAATAGGGTATGCCAGGAATACTATAGTTGCGACTGGTTCGGATATAGTAGTGGCTCTTCCCGGTGAATATGGAACACTTTCTGAAATAGGGTTTGCGTTAAGTTTAAAGAAAAAAGTTTATGGATTAGGATCTTGGGAGATGCCTGAGGTTATAAAATTGGAGTCCCCTGAAGAATTAAGAGAGGTTATTAGCGGGCTTAAATAAATCCATAAAAGATCGAGCTTTATGTAAAGTTTCTTCATATTCTTTTTCGGGATCAGAATCGGATACAATCCCGCTACCTACCTGAAAATATACATCTTTCTCTTTCATAATAACTGTGCGTATAGCTATATTCAGGTTAAGAGTTTCATGAAAACTGATGTATCCCATACATCCGGTGTAAATGCCGCGCGCAGTAGGTTCAAGTTCATCTATTATCTCCATAGCACGTATTTTAGGGCAACCCGTTATTGAGCCTCCAGGGAAAGAGTTTTTTAGGGCATCTATCATGCTAAACTTTTTATCTAAAAGGCCCTTTATAACAGATATTGTCTGAAAGACTGTAGGGTATGATTCAAGTCTTCTTTGTTCGGCTACCTTAACAGATCCTGTTATAGCGGTTCGTCCAAGATCGTTTCTCTCAAGATCGACTATCATTAAAAGTTCAGCTGTATCTTTTGCGCTCTTTGTAAGTTCCTCCATCATGGCGGCATCTTCTTCGGGAGTTTTTCCCCGAGGGCGCGTGCCCTTCATAGGGCGAGTTTCTATGTTCCCATTTGATGATTTTAAAAAAAGTTCAGGAGAAGAAGATATAATCTGAAAATCGCCATAATCTAAAAATGCACTAAAAGGGGAAGGGTTTATACTGTTAAGTTTTAAGTATAATTCATGTGGAGACCTCAGCCACTTTGATTTAAATCTTTGAGAGAGACAAACTTGGTAAATATCACCCGCCTTAATATATTCAAGTGCTTTATTTATGGCTGCAATATAATCTGGTTTAGAAAAATTTGATACAAAGTCTCCGCTCTTATGAGGCGTTCCAATCTTTTCTGCGTTAAGATCTTTTCCGCTAGCTTGACCTATTGTGTTTGTGATATTAGAAATTATAGACGAGATCTTATCCTGCTTGCCGGATAAGGTATCTAAGACGCTTATGTAGAGTTTGTCAGGCTCTTCTTTGTCGTGTATTAATATCGTTCTGTATACTGTGAACCGCATATCAGGTAAAGAGAGGTCGTCCTTGGATGAGGAGGGAAGGCTTTCCAGCCAGTCTTTCAGGCCATACCCGAAATAGCCTATACCCCCGGCTATAAACGGAAAATGTGTGGTGTTAGTTACAGAATATTTCTTTATAATGTCGTCAAGCACTAAGAACGGATCTTTTCCTGCAGTAAATTCTTGTCCATCAAAGGATATAACGGTATCTCCAAGATGACGGTTTTCGAGACTAAAGAGGGGGTCCAGCCCTATAAAAGAGAACCTTGATGCATCTGTTTTCAGGGAACTGTTTAAGAAAGCAGCATTCGAATGCTGCGAAAAACAAGAAAAAATATTTTCTATAGATGAAGATATTTTAATGCATTCTATTACGGGGACAGGGCGGATCTTTGGTAAAAATTCGTTCATTTGTATTCTCGGACAGTTTTTACCACCGATCTTGTAATATGATCGGGGGTCGATGCGCCAGCCATTACGCCGACTTTTTTAGCGTTCTTGAACCATATTTTTTTAAGAGATTTGTTTGATTCTATCCAGTAAGTGGAGGGATTGATTCTTTTAGAAATTTGGTAGAGACGCTTTGTATTAGCACTTGTTTTTGACCCAATGATCAATATGACGTCATTTTCTTTGGGCAGAGTTCTTATATCGTTCTGTTTGACGACCGTTGTCCGACATGTGGTGTTATATAGCCGGGCTTTAGGGATTATTTTATGTATACGGTTCATTATATTAGTTATGTTTTCTATATCCTGGGTCGATTGTGTGATTACTGCAGCTTTTTTGATTCCGGTAAGTTTTCTTTTGGAAACATCTACGGGTTTCTCCAAAGTTATAGGTCTCTTCTTCAATTGTCCGGCAATACCTTTAACTTCATCGTGTCCTGCATCACCTATAATGATAATTTTGTTAGTATTTTCTAGGCGTTTAGCTATCCTATAGATATCTTTAACTTTAGGACAAGTGGCATCAACGACTTTGTATCCGCATTGTCTTGCTGTAGAGAAAACTTTTTTAGGAGCGCCATGCGAACTGATAATAAGAGTTGATTCTTTTGTTTTGCGTATTGACCGTATTTTTTTGATTCCTTTTTTTTTAAGGTCTCTAACTACAAAACTGTTATGAACAATGTCTCCCAAAACCCTTACATTTTTACTTTTCCCGGACAGATCATTGCTTATATCTATAGCTCTTCTTACTCCAAAACAGAAACCCGAACTTTTTGCTACATTGATCTTAAGCATATTATGACGTCTCCGGAGACTTTAACATACGTTTTTCCAGTATGATATTCTTTTTGTCGAGTTTTTCTATAAATTCGTTGAGGATAGATTTATATTTACGGTTCATTTTTAGACCAGATACGACTTTTTTTGAACGTAAAATCAAATCTTTTATCATTCCCAGACAGTATACTCCTGACCCTGATGTGCGTATCATTTTTAATAAGATCAAGATGTCTTTTTTAGTCTTATTTTTTTATTAAAGATAGATTGCATGCGTTTTCTTGAGGTGTTATTAGATCTGGCGTAAGTCTCTCTTATGAGCAGGGTTCTCTTGGATTCATCAAGATCTTTAAATGCTGGTTTACCGGTGTCCTTGCTTGAGAGGAATATGTCCAAAAGATCGTCCTGTAATTGAAAAGCCTGACCCAAAAAAGAACCTAATTTCGATATTTTGCCGGTTTCTATATTATTTGCTCCGGCAAGAGAGCTTCCTATAAGAAGGGGACCCTCAAAAGTATACTTGGCGGTTTTAAGGGTATACATTGACAAGATATCTTGTTCTGTAATAGCGTCTATACCTTTAGAATCATTAATAACGTCCAAATATTCGCCTAGACCTGTCTGGGCTGCTATATCGGCCAGGATAGAGACGGCTTTGTTAATATGGACCGGATTTTCTTTTATGCTAAGAAGTTCTTTAATTGCTGCAGCAAAAACTATATCACCGGCTATTAGGCCAAGATCGGATCCAAGCTTATCCGCAGGGGGCGCGCCGTACTTTGTATTAAAAAGTCTATGCAGAGATGGTTTTCCGCGCCTTGTCTCAGAATTATCTATAATGTCGTCATGTATAAGAAGAAAATCATGCAATAGTTCCATAGATAATGAACTGCGAATCAATCCCCGAAGATCCGGTTTTTTTCTCTTCGTGTACCCTAAATATCCAATTACTACCAATATTGGACGTATTCTTTTGCCGGGGCGTCTGATAAAATCTTTGATACCTTTATAAAGAACAGGGGAGGATCTTTTGATCGACATCATAATACTTGAAGATCTCAAGAATTCGGCAAGTTCTTTATCTATATCCTTTTTCAGTGTATTTAACATGCAGATACTTTAACACAAGTATATGAGCGTATCAATAGAGATTTATAACTGTCACCCAAGAGGGTAAGTCTTTCATCTCAGACAGTCCTCCCCCCGTTGTTCCGCCTTGCGAAACAAAGCGACGGGGGTGCGGAACTCGCTGCAAGACTCACCCTCTTGGGTGACAAAGGTAGTGCACTGGGGGAGGGTAGGGGATTTACATCTGTAACCCAAAATTGCAAGTATTCCCACTCAAACAGTCCTCGTCCTTCGGACTGTGGAACTCGTGGTGAATACTTACAACTGTGGGTTACAAAGTTAGTGCTCTGGGGGAAAGTGTCCCCTTTGCTGAACAAATATGTTGAAAAGTATAGGTAATCATGTATAATATGCCTCTACTAATATGTGTATAAAATAGACGGTTAGATCTATCAAATATTGGTTCCGTGTGAGATGAGGATCATTTTGATGGACATATATTTAAAGGAGATGCGATGAAACCTAGAAAAAACTTTAGATCTCGTCCAAAGAAGACGGGGGCAAAAAAGAACGCGAAGATATCGGCTCAGATGAGAAGGCTTATTGAGATGGGGTATAAAGAAGAAAAACTTGTCAAGATGACCTCGGTCGAGATTCGTGACTTACTAAAAGTAGGTGCTAAGAAAATAGCCAAAGCGGCCAGAACAGAAAAGACCGCAAAAAAAGCTGCAGCAAAACCTGCTGTTAAAAAAGAGAAATAAACAGTAATATAAAAAAATAGGGACAGTCCACGCGCTTTGCTTGGTACTGTCCCTATTTTCTTGTACTATTTATTTTTAGAATATAGTTTATTGTAGAAAGTTAGACTGGTTTCCGCGATATGAGTCCATCCAAAATTTTCTCTCGCAAAATTTAGACCATTTTTAGCGATTTTATTCCTAAAAGCACCCCTACGGTTCATCAGATCGAAAGCCCGGCTGAGGTCTTTCTTATTGCCACTATTGACTATCAGGCAGTTTTCTCGGGACTTAAGATATTTTCTTATTCCCGCGCGTTTGCTCACTATAGTAGGCACCCCGCAAGCCATAGCTTCGGCTGCGGTCATCCCGAAAGGTTCGAATTTTGAAGGTAGAACAAAAAGTTTTGCTTTACGGTAATACGAAGCCATTAGCTTATCTTTTATATGATGCGTGAAGAAAACTCTGTTGGTTATCTGAGTTTTCTTAATAATCCTTTGCAGTTCTTTTCTTAATTTCTTTTCTGTTGGCGTAGGATTCTTTGATCCGCCGCCTATAACAAGAAACAGATCCTTTGCTTTTGTGATAACTTCAGCGAAAGCTTTAAGCATGTAAGGCAGACCTTTATTGGTATCGAAGCGACCCACCCAAAAAATATAGTTATGAGGAACGTCTATCTTTCTTTCTTTTTCTCCTCTTTTCAAAGGGCGATAAATGTCTGTGTTTACACCGGCCGGGATGATTATGTTATTCCTGCCGGTGTAATTGTAAAGCTCTTTAGAATTTTTTAACATTTCGGAACTAGTCATAACGATGGCTGCGGCTTTTTTGTATATAATTTTTTCATGGCGTATTCTTTCTTTAAAACGATAAAGTTTTTCCATGACTTTTGGATCGCCGCCCATATTTTCTCTTTTCCATGCGCCGAGGGAGTGGAAAGTATGTACGAAAAAATAGTCCAATTGTTCCGTTAATTTCATTGCGACATATCCCGCATCCCAATAATGGGAATGAAAAATATCATATTCAAGACCCTCTTTTTTCAAAAAGCGCTTCATATTATTTGCAAAAGTGTCAAGATAGGGGAGAAGCTTTTCTTTAGGGATAAATTTCTTGCCCCCGCAGGGTATTCGGATTATGCGTACACCTTTTGATACACGAGAGATGGTTTTTTTATGCTGGAATTGACGTGTGTAAATATCCACCTTAACGCCCATTTTTGCCAGGAATTTTGATAGTTCCAGTACATAAGTTACCTGACCTCCGGTATCGGTCTTTCCGAGGATGGGGTCGGGGTCGACATATCCGTGTACCGTAAGCATGCATATTCTTTTTATTTTGTTTTTCATTATGAGTATACCTTTTCTGCAAAAGATGCTAAAATAATCAGGTCGGACAACGTATTATAATCACACATAATAGAAGTAAAGGCAACTATTTTATAGAAGAAACAGGGCATGGTATCGGTGTTTATTGAGGGAATAGAAAAAAATGAAAGAAGATCAGATTAAAAAAAACGAAGACATAACGCAGGAGCTGAAAAATGCTTTTATTCACAATCGTAAGTATTCTTTAGCGAAAGATATTTATACGGCGACGGAATATGATAATTATAGGTCGATTGCATTAGCTATACGTGATCGGCTTATAGACGGATGGATACTCACCCAACAACGATATCATGACGAAAATTGTAAAAGGGTGTATTATCTTTCACTTGAATTTTTGCCGGGGCGTCTGTTGGGTAACAATATTATTAATTCCGATGTAGAGGAGCAAAGTAAAAAAGCCATGGAGGAACTTGGATTAAGCCTGGAAGATCTTTATGATCAGGAGAGGGATCCGGGCCTGGGTAATGGTGGTTTGGGACGTTTAGCCGCATGTTTTCTTGACTCGATGGCGACATTGGGAGTTCCCGCTACGGGTTACGGGATAAGGTACGATTACGGCATATTCCGGCAAAAGATAGTTGAAGGATATCAGGTTGAAGTTCCTGATGAATGGCTTAAATTGGGTTATGCTTGGGAATTCGAGAGACCTGAATATTCTATTAAAGTGCGTTTTTATGGAACTACCATTAAAAGGGTCGATAAGAACGGAAGGCTGTGTATAGATTGGGTGAACACAAGAGACGTGCTTGCTGTTGCCTATGACACTCCTGTTCCGGGGTTTAGGAACTCTATAGTGAATAATCTCCGGCTTTGGTCTGCCGGGAGCACTGAAGAGTTCGATTTCGAATATTTTAATGATGGTGATTACATAAAGGCCTGTGAAAATAAGATCTATTCTGAAAACATTTCAAGAGTGCTTTACCCCAGCGATAACGTTTACAAAGGTCTGGAATTAAGACTTAAGCAGGAATATTTTTTCACATCAGCTTCAATACAGGACATAATACGGCGTTTTAAAATGCATAATGATGATTTTAAAACGTTTCCTGATAAAGTGGCTATACAGCTTAACGATACACATCCGGCTGTGGCTATAGTCGAACTTATGCGTATACTCGTGGATGAGGAATGTCTAGACTGGGATACAGCTTGGGATATAACCGTCAGGACATTTGCTTACACCAATCATACTATAATGCCGGAAGCTCTTGAAAGTTGGCCTCTCGCTCTTTTTGGAAAGCTGCTTCCTAGGCATCTGGAACTTATATATGAGATAAATATGAGGTTCTTAAAAGATGTCGCTAAACATTATCCGCGCGACAATTGGCGATTGGCGCGAATGTCCCTGGTAGAGGAATATGCCGAAAAGAAGATAAGGATGAGTCATCTGTGCATAGTGGGGAGCCATTCCGTGAACGGTGTTTCCGCACTACATACTGAACTTCTCAAGACCACGCTTTTCAAAGATTTTTTTGAATTTTACCCGGAGAAATTTAATTCTAAAACCAACGGGATAACTCAAAGAAGATGGCTTAAAAAAGCTAATCCGGGTCTTTCGGGACTTATTACAGAAACCATAGGAGACGAGAATTGGGTACGAGATTTATCTGAACTCAAAAAACTTATTCCTTACGTTTCTGATGCTTCGTTCAAGAATAAATGGGCCGAAGTAAAACTGCAGAATAAAACCGATCTTGCCAAATACATAAAAGACAAAACAGGGATAGTGGTCGATCCTGCATCCATGTTTGATGTTCAAGTGAAACGCATGCATGAATATAAGAGGCAGATGCTCTTTGCGTTTTATCTGATATCGCAATACGTTAAAATAAAGGAAAACCCAAATAATAATTATGTTCCGAGGACAGCTATTATTTCGGGTAAGGCCGCGCCCGGATACGCGATGGCAAAAACTGTTATAAAGTTTATAAACAATGTTGCGGACATTATTAATAAGGATTCTGACGTAAAGGACAAACTTAAAGTGGTATTTCTGGAAAATTATCGCGTGTCATTAGCAGAACGAATCTTTCCTGCAAGTGATCTGTCGGAACAGATATCTACTGCCGGGAAAGAAGCTTCCGGGACTGGGAACATGAAATTCATGCTCAACGGAGCCGTGACCATGGGGACTTGGGATGGAGCTAACATAGAGATCGCGGAAGAAGTCGGGCTGGACAACATATTCATCTTTGGGAATAAAGCCGACGAAATAAGGAGGCTGACAGCGAAAGGATACAAACCGGGAAGATTCATAAAAAAGAACGCTTTATTAAAAGAGATCTTTTCGCTTATTAATGAAGACTTTTTTTCTCAGTTTGAACCCGGAATATTCAAGACACTTTATGGATCAATTTATACGAAAGACCAGTATTTTATTTGCGCAGATTTCGAGGATTATCTGGCCAAACAGGCAGAAGCTTCCGAAGCATATATGGATAGGGACGGTTGGCTGAAAAAGTCTATACTTAACACGGCTAACTCCGGAAAGTTTTCGAGTGATAGAACCGTTTCTGAATATGCGAAAGATATTTGGGGAGTTTAGGTGTTAGGGGACGGTGTGGCACTTTTCTTTACGCGAAAGCCAAAAGTTGATGTTACAGCCTATAACCTATAACCTAACACCTGCACTTAACCATTGAACCTTACAATATCATAGGCTATAATAGCTCACCATGAAAAGATATACATTACACGAACCTGCCGGAAAGATAGAAACACATATAGATTTTAAGGGCAGTCTCAATAAAGACCAGTATGATGTGGCTACCCGTGCGGATGGACCATGTCTGGTACTTGCAGGTGCAGGTAGCGGTAAAACTCAGACGCTTATATACAGATTGGCATATCTTTTAGAAAAAGGCATTCCCCCTGAAAATATCCTTTTAATGACGTTTACTAATAAAGCGGCGAGAGAGATGCGTGACCGCACTGAGATGCTTCTGAGGTATAGTCCCAAAGGTCTATGGAGCGGAACCTTCCATCATGTAGGGAACCGATCGCTCAGAATATATGCTGAAGAAGTAGGGTACACAAGAGACTTTGGCATACTTGATCAACATGATTCGAGAGATCTTATAAAAACATGTATAAAAAAGATGAAAACGTTTGCGAAAGATGAAAAATTTCCTAAACCTTCCGTAGTGCAATCCATAATAAGTCTCTCTACTAATATCAGCAGTTCCGTTGAAGATACTATTGAGGATAGATATCCGTATTTTACAAAATTTGGTTGGGAAATTAAAAAGATAAAAGAAGAATACGAAAAAAAGAAAAAAGAATCAGGGAATATGGATTATGACGATCTTCTTTCGAAATGGAAATGGCTTCTCAAGAATGTGCCCAGCGTCAAAAAAAGGTTTAGCGAACAGTTCAGGTATATAATGGTGGACGAGTATCAGGATACAAATTCTATACAGGCGGATATAGTAGACATTTTGGGTTCTTGTCATCGTAACATCCTGGCTGTTGGTGATGACGCGCAGTCTATTTATTCTTTCCGCGGGGCAAAAGTCGAAAATATCCTGAATTTTCCAAAAAAATTCAAGGATACTAAAATATTTAAGTTAGTAACTAATTACAGATCTACTCCGGAGATATTGGAACTTGCGAACGACTCGCTTCTAAATAACGAAAACCAGTTCCACAAAGAACTCATGGCCGTTAACGCTTCGATCGAGAAACCCGCCCTTGTAAAGGTCAAAGACCCTTACTCCCAAGCAAGATTCATTTCTCAAAGAGTTATTGAACTCAAGAATGAGGGAATCCGTCTTGACGATATAGCAGTACTTTTTAGAGCACATTATCAGTCAGCTGAACTCGAAATGGAGCTTGTTAAAAAAGGCATACCATATGTAGTAAGAGGCGGGATAAGATTTTTTGAACAGGCTCATATCAAGGACGTATTGGCGTATATGAAAGTAGCTATAAATCCTTTAGATGAGGTAGCATGGATAAGAGCGCTTTCTCTCTGTCCGGGCATAGGTCCGGGATACGCGGAAAAAATATATCTTTCGTTCCGGTCAAAAGATCAGACGGTGCACGGGTTTATTACAGGAGATCTTTCTAAGGCTATGTCCAAGAAGGCGTATTCCGGGTTTACGCGGTTCAGGAGGATCATAGAAAGAATAACCGCATCAAAGAATGAGCTTTCCCCGGGCGAGATGATAAGGTTGATACTGGATGAAGGATATGAGACGCATTTATTGTCTTCTTTTGAAAACGGAAAAGATCGAGTAGAGGATATACATGAACTTATGAGTTTTTCAAATGAGTACGCAACTTCATCGGATTTTTTAAGCGATATAACTTTGAGAGAAAATTTTAAAGGTGAAACATTCTCGACGCAAAATGAGGATGACGACCAATTAATACTTTCTACCATACATCAGGCAAAAGGTTTAGAATGGGATTCTGTGATCTTGATAGGTCTTTGTGAGGGACAATTTCCTCATCCTAAAGCTATGGCAGAAGACGCGGAGATGGAGGAAGAAAGGCGCCTTTTTTATGTTGCGGTGACTAGGGCAAAAAGATACCTGTATATGATCCATCCGGCTACACGGTACGATTATCAGAAAGGGACAGTCATAGCAGGGAGTTCCAGGTTTCTAAAGGAACTTAATAAATCGGGATATGAAGTGTGGGAAGTAGATTCATCGGCATCTTTCTTTGGTAGACAGAATGGTCATGATGATTATGACGACTTCGACGATTATTAATAGGGGGAGACTATGAACAGTAAACAATTCTCGGCAGGCGGGATCGTGATAAAAAGATCCAATGGGACTAAGGTGCTCCTTATAAAAGACAGGTTCGGGAAATGGACATGGCCCAAAGGGCATATAGAGAAAGGGGAAACTTCCGAGGATGCGGCATTAAGAGAGATAACTGAAGAGACGGGACTCCGGAACGTGTCTATTAAAGAAAAAATAGATGTAAAGGGATATGAATTTACTGAAGGAGAGAAAAAGATATACAAGACAGTTGATGTCTTTTTATTGGAAGCTTCGGGAGACGAAGACATAAAAGTGCAAGAAGAAGAAATAGATCTGGCTGAATGGTTCTCTCCGGAAGACGCCTTGGGAAAAATAGATTATGAAGGATCTCGCAAGACCTTAGAAAAAGGTATAAGGATATTTGAGAATGAAAATTAAAACAATATTATTTGATCTGGGTAACGTTATAATAAAGTTCGATCCGGCTATAGCTGAAAAGGGATATTCAAGTTACGGAAAAATTAAGAAAGACGTAGTTGTTGACTATATTATGAACTCACGTGAAGTTGACAAATATATGGAAGGGAAACTAACTTCTTCGAAATTTTATACTGTGACATGCAGAAAATTTAATCTGAATATAAAATTTAAAGACTTTTATGAAGTCTGGAACGATATCTTCTATTCATATCCTGAGATGGAAAAGCTGATCTTGGAACTAAAAAAGAAATATCCCGAACTTAAACTTATACTTGTTTCTAACACGAATAAAGCTCATTATGAGTTTCTGCAGAAAAAATATGATGTACTTAAGACATTTGACGGACATGTTCTTTCCCATGAGATAGGTTGCATTAAGCCGGGTTCGCGTATATTTAAAGAGGCTCTTAGGGTTGCAGGAAGCATGCCTAAAGAGACATTTTATACGGATGATAGGCAGGATCTTATTGATGCTGCCAGGGTTATGGGTATCCGTGCCTTTCTGTTCACCGGTGACAAAGAGCTAAAAAAACAGCTATCCACATGCGGTATTCTTCTATAAACCCCAGCTACTATTGTGTATAACTTCTATAAATCCCACGATATAGTCGTCAGTTGCCTAGTCTCCAGTCACATGGGGATTCTATATCCCATTATCAGGGCGGGGTAACCCCGCCCCTACTCTGAATTATGAACTACCCACTATGAACTACCGGCTATTTATGCTATAATGCCCGCACTATGGAAAAAGCGGGATTTGTAACTATATCAGGGCAACCCAATGTTGGTAAATCGACTATTCTTAATGGTTTGCTTAAAGAAAAACTCGCCATTGTCACAAGAAAAGCCGAGACTACCAGAGATAATATCAGGGGCATACTTACCGATGATACTTCTCAGATAATATTTACTGATACGCCGGGGATAAGTCGGCCGCATGATCTTTTAGGTAAGATTATGCTTACAAGAGCGCAAAGTTCTATAATGGAAGCGGATATAATACTTTTTGTTACCGAGAAAAGGATTGCGTTTAATGCCGAAGATGAAGGCATCATTAAGCGTCTTCCTGAGCCGGGAACGGATAAGATCGTTATTTTAGTGATCAATAAAGCCGATAGAGTGAAGGATAAACGTACGCTTCTTCCGCTACTAAAAAAAGCTTCAGAAATGTATCCTTTTGATGAAATAGTACCGATGAGCGCTTTGAATATGAAGGATATTGACAAGCTCTTAAAGACTATCAAGTCGCATCTTAAAGAGGGGCCGTTTTTATTTCCCGGAGATGAATATACGGATAAAGACAATTATTTTCTTGTGTCTGAGATAATACGTGAGAAAATATTGACCCTTTCTTACAGAGAAGTGCCGCATTCTGTTTCAGTGGTGATCGATGAAATGGTAGAGAAAAAAAACATGATGCACATATATGCAACTATTTTTGTGGAACGTGTTTCTCAAAAATCTATAATAATCGGGAAAAATGGTGACATGATGAAAAAGATAGGCGAGCTTGCCCGACTTGAAATAGAAAAACTCCTTTCCAAAAAAGTAAATCTTGATCTCTGGGTAAAAGTATATGAAAAATGGAAGAAAGACCCTAACGCTCTCAAAGAGATGGGATATTCAGATTAAGAGGTTAGAAGTCAGAAGTTAGAGGATAGAGTCCCGGGAAGATTGGACTATAGACTATTGACTATCACTATAGACAGAGATTGGCCGATGTGCAAATAGGATGGGAAGCAGATTATAGGCAAAAGACAATAGTCAATTGTCCATAGTCAATGGTCTATTAACACTGTTTACAGTTCACGTTAAAAACATATTGGCTTTTCTGCATATAAACGTATAATAACTATTATCAGTATAATATGATTGAAGATCGTTAGCAGAAGGTAAGAGTTATGTTAGAGAAAAAGAACAAGCCTACCATACAAGAAATAATCCAAAACATTGAACAGCTTCTTGAAGAAAGAAAATCTCAGGAACTAGATGCCCTGCTGCATGATATGCCCCCCGAAGATGTAGCTGAGATTTTAGGCGAATTTTCTTTGGAGGATAAGCTGCGTATATTTAATTTTTTAAACGCAGAGTCTGCCGCTGTTGTTCTAGACGACACCGATACGCAGTCCAAACTTCAGATACTTCAAAAGATAGATAGCGGGAAACTAACACAGATTCTGGAAGAGATGCCTGTAGATGAGGCGGCTGATATTATCGAGGATGTCCCGGAGAAACAGAGGGAAGATATTCTCGAACTTATGGAAGATGATGATGCCGAAGACGTGGAAGAGATCCTCAGTTATCCGGAAGATTCGGCGGCACGTGTTATGGATCCTGAATTTATTTCGGTTTCCGCGGATAATGATGTAGAGGACGCTATCAATCATATCAGAGGAAAAGATCTGGGCCGGGATATTTTTCATGTTTACGTGATCGATGATGATGAAAAACTTAAAGGTATGGTTCCTATAGCCAAACTTCTTACAGCGCCTCGAGGGACGGTAATAAACGACATAATGGATAAAGATGTCCTTTCTGTTCGGGCCGAGGAGGATCAGGAAAAAGCGGCACTTATCATAAAGAAATACGATCTTTTTTCTTTGCCCGTCGTGGATGCTGACAGAAAACTCGTGGGACGCATAACCGTTGACGACATTATTGACGTAATGGATGAGGAGCGCGGCGAAGATATAAGTCATATGACAGGTACGATAGAAGAAGAACAAGGGAAGGAGACCACGCTCAAGGCTACGCAGAACAGGCTTCCCTGGCTGGTGACCTGTATGTTAGGAAGCATCATTACGGGTCTGGTCATTAGAATGTATGAGATAACTCTGACAGAGACCATAGCTCTGGTATCCTTTATTCCGGTAATAACGGCTACAGGGGGTAACTCCGGGGTACAAGCGTCAACCGTTGTAGTAAGAGAAATAGCTCTTGGATATTTTGATATGATCAAGGTAAAGGACGAAGTCTTTCGGCAATTTAAGATAGCTTTAGGATTAGGGGTGGTATGCGGAGTGGTACTTTCACTTCTGACGAATATTTGGATGAAGAACAGCCTTATAGGTTTAATTGTAGGACTTTCTCTTTTTCTGGTAGTTGTTTGGTCAAATTTCGTAGGGGTAATAACCCCATTAGTTTTCAAAAAAATTAATATAGATCCGGCTATAGCGTCGGGTCCCCTGATAACTACGCTTAACGATGTTATAGGAGTATTCATTTATCTCTCTATAGCTTCATTTATCCTTGGGAGATAGTTCAAGTGGAGGTGCAGAAATGGCCAAGATACTTAGTTTGTTGATAGGAGCCATAGTCGCGGTTGTAGGAGCTATACTTCTTGTGACATGGTGGTATGAATTTATTTTTGTTGCTAGAGCCATATTACCTGTTTTACTTATTCTCGGAGGTGGAGTAGCTGTTTTTGCGGGTCTTAATGAACTAAAGGACACATTAAAACAATCCAGATGAAAATAACAATTCCTAAATACTGTTATATTTTAGCTCTCCTCATGTCTATATTGGTCCAAGGATGTGGTCGAGGAGGACCGGAGATAGATAAGATAGTACTCGCTAAGGATCCTTCTTTCGGGCAGACTATAGAAAAAAGGAACTCTTTAAGGCGAGAAATAGAGACAAAACGCGCGGAGTTTCTTAAGAAAGATGCTGCAGCGGAAATAGCTATAAGCGACCTTAAGCATAGAAGAGTAAAACTTAAAAGAGAGTATGTGCAAAAAGAAGAAAAAATAAAACATCAACTTGATCCCGAGAAAAGACAACTGGAAAGAGACATCAGAGTACTGGAAAGAGAATTTAAACGTAAAAACGAGGAGATACAGGAGGTTGACAGAGATATAAAAGAGATAAATTCTCTCATAAAGAAAAAAGAGGTTTTATCTTTGACTCCTGAAGAGATCCGCACTTGGAACTCCAGAGTATCTGTTCTAGTAAAAAAGAAAGATAAAGTAATGGAAGAAGAAAAAAAGCTTAAAGAAGAGCTGGAAATAACAAAACTTAAAGTGAAGGTTCTGGAGATATAGGGAATTGAAGATACAAGATAGAGAAGATTGGACTATAGACTATTGACCATAGACAGAAAATGACCGATGCGCAAACGGGACAGGAACTGGACCGTAGACAAACGACAATAGTCAATTGTCCATAGTCAATGGTCTACTAAAACTGTTCACGAATCACGATATACTAAAGAAAGGATTATTGTGAAAATTAAGACGGCATTGATAAGCGTTTCAGACAAAAGCGGCTTGGAAGACCTCGTAAAAGTGTTGGATGAGCTGGGAGTGGAAATCCTCTCTACCGGTGGCACCTCCAAGTTTATTGAATCTTTTGGTATCAAAGTCAAGGAAGTATCGGATTATACGGGTTTTCCAGAGATGCTCGGCGGTAGAGTTAAAACGCTTCATCCAAAGGTACATGCGGGTTTATTGGCCGTCAGGGAAGAAGAGTCTCACATGAAGAAAATAAAAGAAGAAGGTATCCTGCCAATAGACATGGTAGTAGTGAACTTGTATCCTTTCGAAGAAACTATTGCAAAAAAAGATGTTACCTTTGAAGAAGCTATAGAAAACATTGATATAGGCGGGCCGACTATCTTAAGAAGCGCCGCGAAAAATTTTAAGTCTGTAGCTGCCCTCAGTTCTCCCGCGCAATACGAAAAGATCATAGAAGAACTCAGGCGGAACAAAGGTGAGGTGGAACCAAAAACTTTGGAACTATTGGCGCGAGACGTTTTTGCAAAAACATCAAGTTACGAGGGGCATATAGCCGAATTCCTAAAGACTCAAGAAAATAGTCCACAGGATACAGGCTTACCGGATAAGTTAGAGATAAAACTTAAAAAAATACAGACTCTTAGATACGGAGAGAATCCGCATCAAAGGGCTTCTTTTTATGAGGATACGGGAAGCAAAGAGACAGGTATTAGAGACGCAAAAAAGCTGCAGGGTAAAGAACTGTCGTTCAACAATATTGTAGACCTTAATGCAGCGGTCAACATGGTCAGGGATCTTGAAAAACCAGCGGTTAGTATAGTGAAACACAATAATCCTTGCGGGATGGCGCAAGCGGATAGCCTTGAAAAAGCTTATATTGATGCTCTTGATTCGGATAGATTAAGTGCCTTCGGGAGTATAATGGGTTTCAATAGAAAAATAAATGGAGATTTGGCAAAAATCATATTAGATGAAGTTGATTTTGTTGAATGTATAATAGCTCCCGGATATGAACAGAAAGCGTTGGAAGTATTTTCCGGTAAGAAAAACTTAAGAATATTGGAACTTCCCGGGATGAAAGATATAGGTCACGTTGGACTGGATATGAAAAAGATATCCGGAGGAGCTCTTATTCAGGATACTGATATGGGGGATCCTTCGGGAAGTTCCATGAAAACAGTAACAAAAAAAGTTCCCGACAAAAAGCTTCTTGCATCGCTTGATTTTGCATGGACGGTAGTGAGACATGTGAAAAGTAATGCTATAGTGTTATGCAGCGGTACTAAAACCGTTGGTATAGGCGCGGGTCAGATGTCACGGGTGGATTCTGTTAAGATAGCTGTAAGTAAAGCTGGAGAAAGGGCCAAGGGATCTGTTTTGGCAAGTGACGCGTTTTTCCCTAAAGCCGATTCTATTGAAGAAGCGCACAAAGCCGGAATAATAGCTATAGTTCAACCCGGAGGGTCCATTAGAGACGAAGAAGTCATTACAGCATGTGATAAATTCGGGATATCAATGGTATTTACCGGGTCTCGCCATTTCAAACATTAATATTAGGGCAATACATAGTTATGGGGACGTTTTCCTTCGGGTGACGTCCCTTTTTCATGCCTCAAGACGCAATATCCTTGTAATGCCTACGGTATAGAGTTACAATACTCCTCATGGGAACATATGACGATGCTATAACATACCTGGATTCTTTTCATAATCATGAAAAAGTAGGATTTAGCAGCGGGCCGATGAATTTTGATCTTGGCAGACTGAGGGCTCTGCTTGAAAAGATGGGGAATCCTCAAAAAGGATACCGCAGCATACATATTGCCGGTACGAAAGGAAAGGGATCCGTCTCTACATTCACTTCGTCTATACTTCAAGCAAATGGTTATAACGTAGGACTTTACACATCACCACATCTATGCCATCTTACGGAACGTATAAAGATAAATGGAGAGAATATAAGTATGGAGGACTTTGCTGCTATACTTTTCAAGATCAAGGATGTTCTGGGTCAGGCGAAAAGCCGGATAACCTATTTCGAGATATTAACTCTCATGGCGATACTCTATTTCAAGGAAAAAGGCGTAGACTTTGCGGTATTTGAGACAGGACTCGGAGGACGTTTTGATGCGACTAATGTTATAGACGCTGAGATTTGCGGGATTACCTCTATAAGTCATGACCATATGCAGGTCCTTGGGGATAAGCTTGAAAAGATAGCTAAAGAAAAAACAGCTATAATAAAGCCCCGTAGCCAGTGCGTAAGTTCGCCTCAAAGGGGAGACGTACTAGAAATAATAAAGCAAAAATGTGAGGACAAAAATGCCGAACTTGCTATAGTTGGCGAGGGAATAAGCTATAACATAATCGATTCAGGAGAACAGGGAAGCGTGGTCAATATAAAAGGCACAAAAGGGGTATATGAGGCCTGTAAAATAAGCATGATAGGGGATTTTCAGGCAGAAAATGCGGCGACAGCCGTGGGGATAGCAGAAAGGGCAATAGATGGAGATGATCCGGACATTGAAAAGTTTAAGGTAGGGATCAAGAATGCTTTTATCCCGGGAAGAATGGAAATATTATCCAAAGACCCGTTTTTGGTGATTGATGGAGCACATAATAAGTCAAGTGCGAGTAGACTGAAATATTCTGTTGAACAAATACTTAAATATGATAAATTAATACTTCTTATTGGCTTGTCAAAGGATAAAGATATCAGAAGCGTGTGTTCCGAACTAGTTCCCATGTCGGATGAAGTCGTAATTACCCGTGCTGATACGCCGAGAAGCGCTGATCCCGGAATGATACGAGGTTATATAAGGGGCAGAGAAGTGTCTATGACAGAAAATGTAAAGGAAGGGTTAGGAGCGGCATTCAACATAGCCGGCGAGAACGATCTGATTCTTGCTACAGGTTCGTTTTTCCTGGCCGGAGAGATAAGGAATCTAGTTAAGCAGTGAATAGTATTTGGTGAATGGTGAATGGCAGGTTATAGACCATAGACCACAGACTATAATTTAAGATTTTTCTTTATGAACCCTTAAAAAAGACAATAGGCAATTGTCCATAGTCAATGGTCAGCGGTTATTTCCACCGTTCACGGGTCACGAATCACGAGTCACGAACTATGAATATGATAAGTACAAGTGATACAATAGCCGCTATATCCACTCCCTTGGGAGAAGGCGGAATAGCAATAGTGCGTATAAGCGGGAGAGATGCCTTGGATGTTGCGGATAAAGTCTTCAGAAATCAAACCGGTAAAGATGCGTCTTCCATGAAAAGTCATACGGTGCAATACGGATCTGTGACAGATGAAGAGAGGAAAGAGATCATTGATGAAGTTATTCTGACCGTAATGCGATCTCCTCGCAGTTATACGGGGGAAGACGTTGTTGAAATAAATTGTCATGGAGGAAATTCTACGGTCAAACGCGTTCTAGGAATATGCCTAGAGGCCGGGGCAAGGTTAGCCGAGCCGGGTGAATTTACTAAACGCGCCTTTTTGAACGGAAGGATAGATCTTTCTCAAGCCGAAGCTGTCATAGACATTATAAGATCGGAGACAGAAGTATCACGAAAGGTTGCTTTCAACCAACTGAATGGTGTTTTTTCCGAGCGAATAAAAAGTATTAGAAGTGCCACATTAGATGCACTTTCGCTTATTGAACTGAGTATAGATTTTTCAGATGAGGATGTTGATTTTGCAACACGTAATGATATTGTTTCAAGGACAGAAAAAGTGACCAGAGATATAGAAGAACTTCTCAAGACTGCGGATAGAGGTATTGTCTTGCGGGAAGGAGCAAGTGTTGTTATATGCGGCAGGCCTAATGTAGGTAAATCAAGCCTGATGAATGCCCTGCTTAAGGATGACAGGGTTATAGTCACTCCTGTTGCGGGTACGACCAGGGACACTATTGAAGAATCTATAAATCTTAATGGCGTCAAGGTCAGGCTTGCGGATACTGCCGGCATAATTGATACAAAGGATAGGGTTGAATTAGAAGGAATAAAAAGAGCCAGAGAGAAACTCGAGCAAAGTGATATTGCGGTTTTCGTTGTGGACGCAAGCAGATCACTGTCGGAAAGAGATATAAATATATATGACACCGTGAAAGATAAAAAGGTTACAGTAGTTCTTAACAAAACGGATCTTAAGACTGTAATAGACAAGAAAAAGCTACATGAAACTTTCGGGTCAGAGATCATAGAAGTATCGGCGCTTAAAAAAATAGGGTTAGATAAACTGGAAAACGCTATAAGTCACAGACTTTTTGGTGACCGCGCAACTAAAACGGGTGAGAGCGTGATGGTGACCAGCCTGCGGCATAAAGATGCATTGCTTAAAGCGTTTTCCAGCATGAAAAGGACTGCTGCGAATTTGGACGGTGATTGTAACAGAGAACTTATAGCCAGTGATATTAACGAAACTATATATAATTTGGGGCTTATAACAGGAGAAACTGTAGAGGATGATGTCTTGGACAGAATATTTTCAAATTTCTGTATAGGAAAGTGAATGAGCAAAGCTTTGTAGCGTTGTTATGCAAGGCTACAAAGGTAAATGCGAATTCATTGCGAGAAGGCCAAAGGCCGACGTGGCAATCTCAGGTGAACGAAGCGGAAGCAAGTTATTTTAAAGGTTTAAGGAGAGGATGTATGGATAAAGAAAGAATAAAAAAAGCCGTGATCGAATTAATCAAAGCCGTAGGAGAAGATCCTGAAAGGGAAGGATTGAAAGGTACTCCAAGAAGGATGGCTGATATGTACGAGGAGATACTAGGCGGTATCTCTGCCGATCCGGATGAAGCTGTAAAAGTCTTTTTTGAGGAAGAACATGATGAAATAATATTGCTTAAAGGGATCCCGCTGTATTCAATGTGTGAACATCATATGGTGCCGTTTTTAGGCAAAGCTCACGTAGCGTATATCCCGAATGAGAATAGGATAACAGGATTGAGTAAAATAGCCAGGGTAGTTGATATACTTTCAAAGAGACTACAAGTACAAGAACGGCTTACAACACAGATAGCCGAAACGCTTATGAGAAAACTTTCACCTAAAGGTGTTTTCGTTGTTATCGAGGCGGAACATTTATGTATGAGCATGAGAGGGGTCAACAAACCTGGAATAATTACAACGACAAGTGCCGTAAGGGGAATATTCAGGACCAGTCAGAAAACGCGTTCGGAAGCACTTGCTCTTATTAAGAGCTAGGAAAAGATAGAGGTCAGAGGGTAGAGGGAAGAAAGACGAGAGACGTTATTAGACTATTGACCATAGACCATTGACTATAGACAGAGAATGACCGATGTGAGAATTGAATAGTAGATTAGAGAGGATAGAGAAATGACTGTAGACTATGAACCAATTTTTTTCGTTGAGAGATCTTTAAAAGTCAATTGTCAATAGTCAATTGTCTATGGTCAACAGATAACTGTTCACAAATTACCCGGACGTCTAAATGGTTGCTTTTTACCCGTCCCTATAATATAATCACTAACGTAAATATTAATATTATACAACAGGCATTAAAAGGGGGAGCCTGACATTATGGATAAACAAGGCGTCTTGTTGCAGTTTATAAGCAATAAAATAGCTATTACTACATTTAGCGCATGGTTCATAGCCCAGGTGATAAAAGTCATCAGGGGTATAATTGTCGAGAAAAAGTTTAATTTTAAATGGTTTGTAGGGACCGGAGGAATGCCGAGTTCCCACGCAGCGGGAGTTGTGGCCCTTACTACAGGAGTAGGATTGAATGAAGGAGTGCATACGGCTTTATTCGTGATTACTCTCATGTTCACGATAATAGTCATATGTGATGCTCAAGGGGTACGCCGATCTACAGGACAGCAGGCTGAGATACTGAACACCATCATGGAAGACATATACTGGAAGAAACGTATACAGGAAGACAAGCTAAAAGAGCTTATTGGACATACTCCTACGGAAGTTTTAATGGGCATCATAGTCGGTCTCATAGTGGCCTTCGGTATACATTATATTGGAAAAGGATGATAATTCATCACGATAAGGAGCTGTAGTGGAAAAGAGGAAGATAATCCTGATTTCGGTACTGGCAGTCGTGCTTGTGATTTCGGCAGTATCATTTTTTATTGTTAAAAGCGCCCCTCGAGAATTTCAAGAAATTTTAGATACTGATAAGGCTGAACCTCTCTACAAAAGAGCAAGAACCTTCCTAAAAACAGGAGAAAAAGACAAAGCTGCGGCTACACTGTTTGTAATAATAAACAAATATCCTGATTCAAAATATGCCGAAAAAGCTATACGGGAGCTGATAGATATACATATTAAAAAAGACGATCATGATAAGGCCGCATATTATTATCGGCGGTTACTTGAAAGTTTTCCCGATATAAAAGATAGTGAAAAAATAATGGCATCTATAGAAGACATCAATACTAAACTGTTGATGTCTCCGGAGATACGTGAAGATAGTATAGAATATGTTGTTCAGTCCGGTGATACGCTTTCAGCGATAGCTCGAAGGTTTAACACTACAGTAGAACTCCTAAAGAAGATAAATAGTATTCCAAATGATATTATAAGGCCCGGCCAAAAACTCAAAGTGGTTATTTCTAGATTCTCTATTTTTGTTGATAAATCGGATAATATATTGATACTAAACAAAGACGGAGAACTTTTTAAGGAATATGTAGTATCAACGGGAAAAGATAATAGCACACCTGTGGGGACGTTTAAAATAGAGGAAAAAATGGTGAAACCCGTTTGGTACAAGGTCGGAGCGGTTGTTTCTCCTGACAGTAAAGAGTATGAATTAGGAGAAAGATGGATGGGCATTTCGGCTGAGGGATACGGAATACACGGAACGTCCGATGAAAGTACCATAGGAAGCCAGGTTACCCAGGGATGTGTGCGTATGTACAATAAAGACGTTGTCGAATTATTCGATATTGTACCGAGTGGTACGGAAGTAAAGATAACAGACTAGTAACAGAAGGTAGAGGTTAAAGGGAAGAAAATCGAGAGACGTTATTAGACTATTGACAATAGACCATTGACTATTGTCAGAGAATGACCGATGTGAGAATTGAATAGTAGAAAGGATAGAGAAATGACTGTAGACTATGAAACAATATTTTTCGTTGAGAGATCTTTAAAAGTCAATTGTCAATAGTCAATTGTCTATGGTCAACAGATAACTGTTCACTGTTTGCGGTTCACGAATTACGAATTACGATACATCATATACTAACAAAGGAAGAACACATGGCAATAGTACTTGATTTTGAAAGGCCGGTGATAGAGCTGGAAGGCAAGATAAAAGAGCTTAAGAAATTCACGAGTGTTGAAGATCTTGATCTTTCCGATGAAATAAAGAGACTCAGCGGCCGGCTGGAAAAACTTAAAAAAGAAATATTCAGTAACCTCACTTCATGGCAAAAAGTGCAACTTTCACGTCATCCCGACAGACCTTATACCCGCGATTATATAGATATGATCACGGAAGACTTTGTTGAAATACACGGAGATAGGCACTTTGGTGATGATAAAGCCCTTATAGCCGGGTTTGCAAGAATAGAGGGTCAAAAGGTTATGATAATTGGACATCAAAAGGGCCGCGAGATGAGAGAGAACTTGGAACGCAATTTCGGATGTGCTCATCCGGAAGGATATCGCAAAGCTATGAGGGTGATGCGCCTTGCGGAAAAATATAATATTCCTGTTGTTTCTTTAGTGGACACGCCTGGAGCCTATCCCGGGATTGGAGCGGAAGAAAGGGGACAAGCCGAAGCTATAGCTTATAATCTCAGAGAGATGGCGGGTTTAAGAGTGCCGATAATGGTTTTTGTAATAGGAGAAGGCGGTTCCGGAGGGGCATTAGGGATAGGAGTAGGTGACAGGATTATGGTTCTTGAAAATGCTTATTATTCCGTAATATCACCTGAAGGATGTGCAGCGATACTCTGGCGGGAAAGTTCAAAAACACCGCTTGCTGCGGAGTCTTTAAAACTTACGGCACCCGAACTGTTAGACCTGGGTATAATTGACGGTATTGTTACAGAACCTCTTGGGGGAGCGCATAGAGACCCGGCGTCCGCTGCCGAAAAACTAAAAAAATGTATATTGGACAATATGGCGGAACTATCCTTACTATCCCCGGAAGAATTAACAGAGGAAAGATACAAAAAATACAGAGTAATGGGAGTTTATAAAGAGAAATAATATGAAAAGTGATATAGCTAATGACAGTTATCTATTAAAAGAAGAAAGCAAGAAACTTATCAGTCTTCTAAAGGGTAAGGGTATAAGTGAGGACGTAATATTCGATATACATGTAGGTTTTGAAGAAGCCTTACGGAACGCTATGATACATGGCAATAAACTGGATATTAATAAGAAAGTTACCGTGGAGATAACTCTGACAGATAAGGATGTTATTATAAGGGTGCAAGATGAAGGAGATGGCTTTGAACCCGAAAAGGTGCCTGACCCTACATTAGACGAGAATCTTCTTAATGAAAGAGGACGCGGAGTATATCTGATCACTCATCTTATGGATGAGGTGAAATATGTGGACGGAGGAAGAACGGTTGTAATGAAGAAAGATTTTGATAGTACCGTACGAAAAAAAACGGAGAATAAGATATGAATATAAAATCGGATAATAAGAACGGCATTTCCATTGTTAGAGTGGAAGGCAATATAGATATAAGCACGTCACCTGACTTTAAGAAACACTTTAAAAAGATCATAGGCGATAAGGTGGGGACAGTGGTCATAAATCTGGAAAAAGTCGACTATATGGATAGTTCCGGGTTGGCAACGCTGGTCGAAATATACAAGAATATGCGCAAGTATGACGGAACAATAAGATTGGTGAAACTTTCTGATAAAGTAAAAGGTTTGTTTGAAATAACGAAGCTAGATAAGCTGTTCAAAATATTCGATGATGAAGCGTTAGCGTTAGATAATTAATAGCTAAAGAGTAGGACCATTCGCCAAATACCAAGAGATAATTATGAAGTTAATAGAAAATATAGGTAAGGGTGTATTCGATCTCTATAGGAATATCGTAGATATCCTGGCACTCTTTTTTACTACGATCTGGTGGATAGTTACCGGCCCTTTCAAGGGGAAGTTCCCGAGTAGAACCAGTGTTTTTCAGCAAATGGTTTTTGTTGGCGTACAATCTGTCGTTATTGTGTTTTTTATATCTCTCTTTACCGGGATAGTTATAGCTATGCAGAGCGCATATCAGCTGAAACAGCTTGGTGCTGCTATATATGTTGCGCCTATGGTGAGCGTAAGTATGGCCCGAGAACTTGGTCCGGTTTTTACGGCTTTAATCGTTGCCGGAAGAGTAGGATCAGCTATAGCTGCGGAACTGGGTACGATGAAAGTTTCCGAACAGATAGAAGCCTTGGAAACTTTAGCACTTGATCCTGTAAGGTTTCTTGTGATACCAAGGTTCCTTGCTCTTCTGATAATGATGCCTTGTCTTACCATAATAAGTGATGTAGTGGGTATGGCAGGAGGCTCTATTGTAGGGATATTCAGCTTAGATCTCAATATTTACCGGTATATGACATTTTCATTCGATATGATGACATGGAAAGACATATGGACCGGTCTTATAAAAAGCTCTGTTTTTGGTATCACTATAGCGATGGTATCCTGTTATGTGGGGCTGAACACAAGAGGCGGAGCCGAAGGTGTAGGAAAGTCAACGACAATGAGCGTTGTTATTAGTTTTATACTTATAGTTCTCTTTGATTGCCTTATCACGGGTCTATTCTATTTTTCAAATATTTAGAACGCGTTACTTAAAAAGAATATAAAGCAGAGAAACAGACATTTATGGAAAAAAGAGAAGTTGTAGCAGAAGTAGAGGACCTGGTAAAAAGTTTCGGGTCAAGAACCATCCTTAAGGGGGTAACCCTTCAAATATTTAAAGGTGAAACCTTTGTTATTATGGGAGGTTCCGGATGCGGAAAAAGTACTCTCTTGCGCCATATAATTGGTAACCTTAAGCCTAGTTCAGGACGGGTGGTCCTGTTAGGACAGGATATTACCGATCTCTATGACGAAGATCTTGACGTGATGAGAAAAAAGATAGGGATGTCGTTTCAGTCTTCGGCACTTTTCGATTCAATGAACGTAGCTGATAACGTGAGTTTACCTTTAAGAGAACACACTAAACTGGACAAAAGTGTAATAGATATTATCGTGAAAATGAAATTAGAGCTTGTGGGTTTAAGAGGTTTTGAGGACCTTATGCCTTCAGAACTTTCCGGAGGCATGAGAAAAAGAGTTGGCCTTGCCAGGGCCATAGCGATGGACCCCGAAATAGTTTTCTATGACGAACCGACCGCAGGACTTGATCCTATAGTCGCAAGTGTTATAGGCGAACTTATAATGGACCTATCTAAAAAACTTTCAATAACAAGTGTTGTTGTGACGCATGACATGAAAAGTGTGATGATGATAGCGGATAGAGTTGCGATGCTATATGAAGGAAAAGTTCTTGAGGTCGGGACACCGGAAGAGATAAAGATGTCTAAGAATGGTATTGTGCAGCAGTTTATAAATGGAGACCATGACGGACCCATTAAATTCTTTCAGCAGAAAGATGATTATCTGGAGAAATTGATACAATAGGAGGGATAGAAGATAGAAAGTAGACCATTGACTATTGACCATAGACTATGGAATGACCGATATGAGCGAAAGTACTCGGGGACGTCCCATTTGGGGACACCCTACAAGAGTAAAACGGCTTAAAAAATAGAAGTCAGAAGATAGAGGGTAGAAGATAGAAAAAGTCACCAGTTACCAGATCGCCAGGTCACCGGTGACTAGGCAACTACTTACTGTTAGCAGATTACGATTGAAGTTATACGCTATACTCTATACTATATACGAAACAAAGGAGAAATAAAGATGAGATTCTCAAATGAAATAAAAGCGGGATTACTTGTTGTCATAGCCGTTTTAGTAGGGGCCATGTTTTTCTTAAAAACAGCTTCGCTAAAAAAAGAAACATATAGTCTTATGACCTCATTCGGTTATGCGGGAGACCTAAAACCCAATGCTGTAGTGAAATTGTCGGGTATTGAGGTTGGCCGGGTAAAAGAGATATCATTCCAGTATGAGCCTAAAACTATGATTGAGTGCCTACTAGAGATCGATGCCGATGCTAAAGTCAGAAAAGATTCTGTAGCTTATATATCAACTTCGGGTTTTGTGGGAGATGCTTATGTGGGGGTGACTTCCGGAACTTCCCAAACATTTGCTTCCTCGGGCGATATTATTGAAAGCGAAGATCCTATAGAATCCAGAATACTTATGAAAAAGGCCGAGAGTATTGCGGATAATCTGGATCAGGTTATAGCTAATATCAAAGATGTTATCGCAGGAAACCGTGAAAATCTTAATGAAATAGTCGAAAATGTTGAAGTAGTCACGGAAAATTTCAAGGAGTTTAGCGCGGACATCAAAAAGCATCCATGGAAACTTATGTTCAAAGGGGAGTAGTACGAGTTATGATGAACAGAAAGTGGTCTTCGTCCTCAAACAGTCCTCGACCTTCGGTCTGCGGAACTGCGGGCGGAGACCACCTTACTGTTCATTCATGCCTTGAATGACAAAATAAATAACATAGGCGCCGAGGACGTAATGTCCGAGGTGTGTCGAAACGTCTCCGTAATCTCTGTTATTTATTTTTAGAAATAGGAATTAGTAGCTGGGGTTTAAACCCCAGCTACTATCGTAAATGGGTACAGCCTAATTTAGAAAGGTGCAAAGTGAAAAGATCTTTAATTTTTGTTCTATGTTTATGTTCTTTTATAGCGGTGAGTCATGCCGAAGAGACTATATTTGTGGTCTCTTATAGCGGTGACGTAAAAATTATGCTTCCGGGTTCTGAAGTTCCTGCCGAAAAAGTTCCGGGGATGATATTAGGAGAAGGTGCTCGTGTCGTTACCGGAGAAGAATCATCTATAGAAATATCTTTTGGGAGAACTAAAAATAGTTTGGTGAAGATAAAAGAGAAGAGTAATGTTCTTATGTATCCGTTTGATGGATCGAAAGTTTATCTTGAAAATGGGGAAGTAACTGTTCTTCTAAAAGACATGAGAAAGGACGATACTTTTTCTGTTAGTACTCCTAGCGCTGTATGCGGCGCGCGGGGCACGGGGTGGGACGTAAAGTCTGATGCGGACGCGACGGAAGTTTCTGTTTTTGAGGGAAAAGTATTTGTCAGGGGCGTTAACGAAGACGGTACTGTTAAAGAAGCCGAATATTGGGTTGATGAAGGATATAGAAGGAAGATAGTAAAATTGGAGCATCCGGGTGAAATGGTAGCATTAACAATATCTGAAAGAGAGGAAATAGAGTGGAACTAAAACTGAATAAACTTGAAGGATTCGTTCCGAGGAAGGGACCGCTCCTTTTGATAATCATGGACGGTGTAGGGCTAGGAAAAGATGATGACTCCAATGCTTTGTACATTGGAAAGACGCCGTGTTTGCATGGACTATTTAAAAGTAAACTCTTCACAGAGCTGAATGCGCATGGGAAGGCTGTAGGGCTTCCGTCGGACGAAGATATGGGTAATAGTGAAGTCGGGCATAATGCTTTGGGTGCGGGGCGCGTTTTTGATCAGGGAGCTAAAAGGGTTAACAGCGCTATTCTTGATAAGTCAATATACGGGACAGAAGAATGGAAAAAACTAACGTCTCAAGCTAAGAAAAAAGGTCAGACATTTCATTTTATAGGACTCTTGTCCGATGGAAATGTGCATTCCAATATAAAGCACTTGTTTTCTATGGTAAAAAAATTGTCTGAAGAAAAAGTAGAACGTGTACGCGTTCATATTCTTTTAGACGGACGTGATGTTCCGGAAAAGTCAGCCTTGGTGTACATTAAACAGACAGAAGACGTTCTGGGTAATATATCCCGGGAGAAAGGGTATGACTATAAGATAGCTTCAGGTGGAGGGCGTATGGTGACCACCATGGACCGGTATGGAGCGGATTGGAGCGTTGTAAAAAGAGGTTGGGATGCTCATGTTCTCGGGAAAGGGAGAGAATTTTCTTCAGCTGAAAAAGCTGTTCAAACTTATTACGATGAAGATCCTAAAATGACAGATCAATATATGGATTCGTTCGTTATAACCGATGATGAGGGGCCTGTAGGACCTATTTTAGACGGGGATTCAGTTATATTTTTTAATTTTAGAGGTGATAGAGCTATCGAAATATCGCGCGCATTTGAAGATAAAGAGTTTGATGAATTTGATAGGGAAAGATATCCTAACGTTTTTTATGCCGGGATGATGGAGTATGATGGTGACATGCATGTACCTAAACATTATCTTGTTAATCCTCCTGAGATAGATAGGACAGTTAGCGAATATTTAGTTACTGAGAAGGTGCCTATGTTCGCCATATCGGAAACACAAAAGTTTGGACATGTAACATATTTTTGGAACGGGAACAAATCTGGATATATTGACAAATCCTTGGAAGAGTATGTTGAGATACCTTCTGACAAGATACAGTTCGATAAAGCGCCTAAGATGAAAGCTCCTGAGATAACTGAAAAGACTAAAGAACTCCTCAGGAGCGGAAAATTCCGGTTCGGACGGCTTAATTTCGCAAATGGTGATATGGTGGGGCATACAGCTGTTGTAGAAGCCGTTGTAGAAGCTGTTGAGACTGTTGATAAATGTGTTAATGAACTTTTAGAAGTAATTAAAGAATTAAACGGTATAGCAATAATAACGGCTGATCATGGTAATGCAGATGAGATGTTCACAATAAAAGACGGGAAGAAATCTCCTAAAACAGCACACACGTTATATCCTGTGCCATTCATGATATATGATCCGGAATATAAGAATGAGTATAAGATCAAGGATCTTCCTAAAAGAGGTCTTTCAAACGTGGCGGGAACTATGCTTAACCTTCTGGGTTATGAAAACGTTGAGGATTATGATCCTTCACTTATAGAGTTTGCTTGACTATTTTGTGCTTGAGTAATACAATTGGTTCCCAAATAATTTAATATGCCGGAGTGGTGAAATGGCAGACGCGCTGGATTCAAAATCCAGTGGGGGAAACCCCATGTGGGTTCAAGTCCCACCTCCGGTACCAAAATTCCCTTCGGAAATTTTATAAAAAGGCATCCTAAAAAAAAGGGATGCCTTTTTGTTTATTCGTTACAAAAAGCATTGGAAACAAGCTTCCATGCTTTTTGCTCCTCATAAACAGTACCGGAGGTGGGTAACCTTCGCCCCCGCTGCTGTTTTGCAACAGCAAAACGCGGGGGCTTGTTTTCCCACCTTTATCTCGTAAACTGTACCGGGGTAGGGATCCTGCGTCCCTCGCATGGCTCGGGTCTGGTATTCCCACCTCCGGTACTGTATTACTGTAGTTACTCTGTATTTGTCTGTATTTGTACCGTTTGCTAATTTGTGAGGGCAAGTGTCTCCATTTTTGTGTTTAAAGGTGGCCCCATCATGCTCTGGAAACCTTGGCTTTGCCTCGGTTTCCTATAGTAAGATTGACAATAAACTCTGATAAACAATCTATTACCCAGCATATGGGGACATTACTCGAGTGTAATGAGGGGATTGTCCCCTTTGCAATGTGTAAATTGGAGACGGCTATTAAATATTGACAGGGGTATCTTGCGATGTTATATTACATTTTCTGGATATGGGGCTGTAGCTCAGCTGGAAGAGCGCGTGCATGGCATGCATGAGGTCAGGGGTTCGAGCCCCCTCAGCTCCACCATTTCCATGAAAAAGACCTGCTTTTTAAAAAGGCAGGTCTTTTTGCATATACGAGCTCGATTTTTAGATACGAATTATGAACTCCATCACTTAAATTCGATTATTCTTGACAATGGTATAGTACCATATTAAAATTATATCATCTTATTACGCAGCAAACGGTAAGTGGGCCATGCGCCTGCTTATTTTTTTTACCTACAGTCTGGAGACTGCAGGTAATCCGTCGTAGCCAGATAATATGTAAGTAGGTTGGCGAAGGCGGACACGTATATAAATAAATACAAGGAATAGAGAGATTATGAAATTGCCGGATAACGTACGCGAATTTATCGAACATGAAGCCTCAAGGTGCGGTTACCAGATAGTTGATATGGGCGCCAGAGGACGAGCTTCAAGTATAGAAGTTGTTTTAGATAAAGAAGGTGGGATAAGTATGGGCGAATGCGCCCAGTTCAATTCTAAAATATCTTTGTGGATAGAAGAGAATGATATTTTCAAAGGGGATTATACTGTTGATACGTGTTCTCCCGGGCTTGATCGGGAACTCAAAACAGAGAGTGAATTTGAATGGGCTGCCGGGAAAAAAGTTGAAGTTAAAGTTAAAGAGCCTGTAGAGAAAAAAAGCGTTATATCAGGGAAGCTTGTTAAAAAAGATGTTTCAGGTACTGTGATCATAGAATCGGATGATTGCGGAGAAATTTGTATAGAGAAAGACAGTATTTTTAAAGTAAAACTGAAAGTTGAAATATAAAGAGGAGAAGTAAGGGTATGAACGGAGCATTATTAGCTGCATTGGAAAGAATAGAAAGAGAAAAAGGGATTGATAAAGAAATACTTTATGAAGCGATTGAAAGCGCTTTGGTTAGTGCTGCACGTAAAGTTATAGACGATCCTGACATATCAAAAGAAGACATTACTGTCATAATAAACAGAGAAACCGGAGCTATTGAAATATATTCCGGGGACGAGGAGATTGAAAGCGAAAGGTTCGGACGTATAGCCGCGCAGACCGCTAAGCAGGTTATTGTGCAAAAGATCCGAGAAGCCGAAAGAGAAGTTATTTTCGGGAAATATATGAAAAAGATCGGCATGATCATAAGCGGGTCGGTACATCGGTTTGAAAAAGGGAATGTCATAATTGAACTCGATGACGCTGAAGCTGTGCTTCCTAGAACCGAACAGATACCTCAAGAAAGGTTCAAGCAAGGTGAAACTATTAGGGCATATCTTTTGGATGTTGAAAAAGGGTCTTCTAATCCTTCTATAGTGTTGTCGCGTGCGGCAGCGGGATTTGTAAAAAAACTTTTTGAATTGGAAGTACCTGAGATTTCCCAAGGGATAGTCGAAATAAAAGCTTTGGCTAGAGAAGCCGGAGAAAGAACTAAAATAGCGGTTTGCTCTAAAGAAGAAAGAATAGATCCTGTAGGGGCTTGTGTCGGAATGAGAGGGTCAAGGGTGAGAGACATAGTTAAGGAACTTCATGGGGAACGTATAGACATAGTCAGATGGCACGATGATATCCGGGAATATTTACCGGCTGCTGTTAGTCCTGCCGAGATATCTAAAATGGCTATAGACAGAAGCAACAAGAAGATAGTTCTTACCGTACCCAAAGACCAGCTGTCCATGCTGATAGGTAAGAAAGGCAGGAATATACGATTGGCTTCAAAACTTTTGGGTTGGGAACTTATAGCCGAAGTTGAAGACGATCCGGCATCTATGATCCCGCTAGCTGAGATAAAGGGAATAAGCGGAAAGAAAGCTGAAGCTCTGGAAGGGGCCGAATATGATACTGCCCAAAAGATAATTAAGGCAGGGGCAGAAGCCTTGTCTGAACTGGACGGGATAGGGGCTAAAACAGCTGAGAAAATAATAGAGATCTGTAAAGAAGCTGTAAAAGATAAAGCCGCGAAAGATAAAAAGGAAAAAGAAATTATAGAAAAAGAAAAGGCTAAGGAAGAAGCCTCTGCTGAGGCGGTTACCGGTGACGTCTCGGAAGATAAAGAGGCTGACCAGGATGATGATGCCGGGCAAGAAGAAGTGAGCGATGAACCTGACAGCGAAGATGTCCCGGGAGACGAAAAGATTGATAACGACGGACAAGAAGAAATAGAGAAGGAGCCTGGCAGTGAAGATGTTTTGGAAGAAGATGATGTTCCGGAAGAAGAAGATGACCCGGAAGAAGAAAAAAATAATCTTGGGAATAAGGGTGCCCCGGGAGACGAAAATACTGATAAGAACGGTAATGTCTAACGATAGAAGATGTGAATAAAAATAAAGGAGTTACATGGCTATAAAGGTACGAGGACTTGCTGAAGAACTGGGTGTTTCCGAAGATATTGTGATAGAACAGTTAAATAAACTGTATGTGGAAGTTGAAGACGAAAACAGCCCTATAGATGATAAAGTTGCGGGACTTATACGGATCAAACTCGGCGGATCTGTGGCGGTAAAGAAAAAAGTTAAGAAGAAGCCTGCTAAAGCTAAAGAGGCCGCAAAAATAAAGAAGAAGGTCAAAGAAAAAATAGAGACCGAAAAGACCAAGAAAAAAGAAAAAGAACTTATAAAAGAAGAAGAAACCCCGGCCGAGAAACCTAAAAAGTTCGGTCCCAGATCGACCATAGAGATAATACAAAAAGCGCCTCAAGAAAAGCCTAAGCCAGAAGTAGTAGAAGAAGCTAGCCCTAAAAAAGTTAAGAAGAAGGGCAAACCCGAAATAGAGATCGTTAAAAGATCCGCAAAACAGAACAAGAGGTTATCAAAAGAGCGTTACAAGAAAAAGAATGAAGCGAAATCAGAAATCTTTATTCCCGGTCAACCTATCGTTTCCGCACGTAAGGTGCCCCAGAAAATCACCGTGCAGGTTCCCGTGAGCGTCCGATTGCTGGCGCCGCAAATAAATACCAAACCAAATATGATAATACAGTATCTCATGAGTAAAGGTGAAGGGATCACGATAAATCAGGAACTGGAAGAGGATGTTGTGAGAGACGTCATGCAATTTTTCGGATACGAACTTGAATTGCATGCTACGGCTGATTCTATTGAAAAAGAACTTTTTGATGAACATGAGGAAAAAGGTAAAAAGGGAAGCGAATCTCGTGCACCTGTTGTTACTTTCATGGGACATGTTGATCACGGAAAGACATCACTTTTGGATTATATACGAAAGACAATGGTTACAAAAGGTGAAAAGGGCGGGATAACGCAGCATATAGGAGCATATAAGGTCGAGACAAAAAAAGGTGCTGTAGCGTTTCTGGATACTCCGGGACATGCGGCTTTTACAGCAATGAGAGCTAGAGGAGCGAATGCGACTGACGTGGTTGTTCTGGTAGTGGCGGCAGATGACGGTGTGATGCCTCAGACTAAAGAAGCTATAGATCACGCAAAGGCTGCGAATGTTCCGATAGTTGTTGCTATAAATAAATGCGATCTTCCGGGAGCCGATCCAAATATGGTCAAGACAGACTTGCAAAAAGAAGGTCTCGTCACCGAAGAATGGGGAGGAGAGAACGTTATGGTCGAGGTGTCCGCTCAAACGGGAGAAGGCGTTGATGCTCTTGTGGAAATGTTGATGCTTGAATCCGATATGCTGGAACTTAAGGCCAATCCCAAAATGCGGGCACGCGGAGTGGTTATAGAAAGCAAGAAAACTACAGGGCAAGGTGTAGTAGTAACTTTACTAGTCCAGAACGGTACATTGCATCCGGGAGACATTGTTATTTGCGGATCAAATTACGGTAAGGTCAAGGCCATGATAAACAATAAAGGTGAACGCGTAAAAAACGCGGCGCCTTCTACACCGGTAGAAGTATTAGGACTTCAGGGCGTACCTCAGGCAGGAGACGAATTTTTTGTTGTGAAGGATGAAAAAAAGGCTAAAACATTGGCTCTTCTTAAACAAAACAATACTCGTAGCCGGAAAATGGCATCCGGACAAAGAGTTACTCTTGAGGATCTTCATAACAGGATATTGGAAGGCGAGATGAAGGAACTCAAGATAATATTGAAGGCAGATGTACAGGGTTCGGTCGAGGCATTAGGAGAATCTTTAAGTGAGCTTTCAACGGCTGAAGTTAAGGTCAAAACAGTTCATTCGGCGGTAGGTAAGATAAATGAATCTGACATTATGCTAGCGATGGTATCCGATGCAATAATTATCGGATTTCATGTAAAGGTGGATGCAAAAGCTGATGACCTAGTGAAACAAGAGAATGTCGATATGCGTTTATACGACGTTATCTACGAAGCTATAGCTGATGTTAAGGCCGGGATGGAAGGGCTTTTGGAACCTGAACTTAAGGAAGTGTTTCAGGGTAGAGCGAAGATATTGGAAATATTTCCTGCAAAAAATAGTAAAGCAGCGGGTTGTAAAATAGTCAAAGGGACAATACATCGCAAAGATAAGGTTAGGGTCTTGAGAGGTCAGGATACAGTTTGGGAAGGAGACATAGATTCGATTAAACGATTTAAGGATGATGTCAAAGAGGCTAAAGAAGGATTTGAGTGCGGTATTACCATTAAAGGATTCAATAACATAAACAAAGGTGACGTAATCGAATCGTTTATTATAGAGAAGATCGCAAGAAGATTAGAGAAATAGAAAAAATGACAATTGTTTAGGGTTCATAGTCACAAATAGTTATTCAAAGTAAGGTATGACATGAAAAAAAATACTATATTGAGCGGAATGAGACCTACCGGAAGGCTGCATCTGGGCCATGTGGTGGGCGCACTGAACAATTGGCGTGATATGCAGGAAGACAATAGTTGTTTTTTTATGGTAGCGGATTGGCATGCTCTTATGGGTGAATATGAGAAGCCTTCCGACATAAAGAACAACAGTATTGAAATGGTTAAAGATTGGATCTCTTGCGGTATAGATCCCGAGAAGAGTGTTATCTTTATTCAAAGCATGGTCCCGGAACATTTAGAACTGGCCATGGTATTTTCTATACTAACGCCTCTGGGTTGGCTAGAAAGATGTACGACTTACAAAGAACAATTAAGAGAAGTCAAGGGTCGTATGTTGGCTACATATGGTTTTTTGGGATATCCTGTTCTGCAAGCCGCTGATATAGCACTTTATAGAGGCGATCTTGTTCCGGTAGGGGTGGATCAGCTTCCGCATCTTGAACTAGCAAGGGAAATAATACGCAGATTCAGCGGGCTTTATAAGAAAGATATTTTTCCCGAACCCAAGCCCATGCTTACAAAAGTATCAAAACTTGTGGGGCTAGATAATAGGAAAATGTCAAAAAGTTACGGTAATTTTATAGCCTTGTCTGATACTGCGGAAATAGTTAAAAAGAAAGTTTTTAGTATGTATACCGATCCTGACAGAGTAAGGGCCGACATCCCCGGAAAGGTCGAAGGAAATCCGGTTTTTATATACCATGACATATTTAATCCGGACAAAGAAGAGATAGATGATCTGAAGAAAAGATATAAGGCCGGTAAAGTGGGAGACGTTGAGGTTAAACAAAAACTTACAGATGCGCTTAATACTTTTCTTGATCCAATACGTAAAAAGAGAGAAAGTCTTTCAGATAAAGAAGTTTTAGATATTATCGAACAGGGCGCTGTACGTGCAGGAAAAGTGGCAAAAGAGACTATGAGTAAAGTAAAAAAATGTTTACACCAGATGTAAATTAAAAAGTCAAAAGTTGAAAGTCAGAAGGTCGGATTGACCGAAATTATATTCAATATATTGCTAATAGACTTTCGACTTTTAGACTTTGGACTTTTGGACTAATTATGTCATATAAAGTAAAACTAAATATTTTCGAAGGACCGTTGGATCTTCTCCTGTTCCTAATAAAAAAAGACAAGATCGACATATACGATATTCCTATTGTTACCGTAACGGAACAATACATTGAGTATATGAACCTGATGAAGATGCTGGACCTTGAGATAGCAGGTGAATTCCTTGTTATGGCTGCGACACTCATACATATAAAAAGTAAAATGATGCTTCCCGAGGAAGAAAGTGATTTTGAGGAAGAAGAGGAAGATCCTAGAGAAGAACTTATAAGGAGGCTTCTTGAATACAAGAAATATAAAGAAGCTGCTGATCAATTAAAAGATATGCAAGAGATGCATTCTGGGGTTTTCTTGAGAAGCGGGTCGGGGATGTCTGAGAAGGTAATATCCGATGACGGTACAGAATATTTTGAGGCCAGTTTATTTGACCTTATAAGTTCCTTTAAAAAAGTACTTTCGGGTGTATCTAAAGATACTTTTCACAAGGTTTTTAAAGATGAATTCACGGTTGATGACAAGATACACGAGATATATCATTTTCTGGCAAAACAGTCTAAAATATATTTTTTAGATCTTTTTAAAAAATCAGGAAGTAAAGATGAGATCATAGTTATATTCCTAGCAATACTGGAACTTATGAAACGAAGCGAGATATTTGTCGCGCAGCAAGGACCTTTTGGTGAGATAGAGGTTATGAGAAATCCTGGATTGACCAAAAATATTGTTTAATATTCAAAAAAGAAAGAGGGATGGATAACGTGAAATCAATAAAAAGTATAATCGAAGCGCTGTTAATAGTTTCTGAGCATGGGTTAAGTATAAATGATATCAAGGGCGGTATAATCGATGCGGATAATAAGGATATCAAAGAGAATATTGATCTTTTGCGTGAAGAATATGATTCTCCAGAAAGAGCTTTTAATATAGCCGAGATAGCCGGGAAATACAGAATTGTCACGAAACCGGAATATCTTCAGTGGATAAATAATTTGTATAAAAAAGAGACTGAGAAATTAAGTTCACCCGCGCTTGAAACACTTGCGATCATAGCATATAAGCAGCCCGTAACAAGAGCTGAGACTGAAAGTATACGAGGAGTAGGTGTCGGGGGAGTGCTAAAGACCTTACTGGACAAAGATCTGGTTTTGGTCAAAGGCAGAAAAGAAGTTATTGGAAGGCCTCTTTTGTACGCTACTACGGATAAATTTTTAGAAATTTTCGGACTTAATTCTTTGGATGACCTTCCAATTCTCAAAGATTTTAGTGAAGACGACTTGGAATACGGACAGCCTCAGGAAACTGTTGAGATGGAGTCAGGGGAAACGAAGGATGAAGGACGAGAGACGATAGACGAGGGGGATACGAAGGACGAAGGACGAGAGGCGAAAGACGAGGTAGAGCCAGAGGATACGAAGGATGAGGGACGAGAGGTGAAAGACGAGGTAGAGTTAGAGGATACGAAGGATGAAGGAACGATAGAAGAAGAGATAAAAGATACCAAAGAGATAGAAGAAAAAGAGGAAGAAAACAAAGAAACGCAAGCGCAGGAAACAGTAGATCCTCAATAAGTATAGTCTTTTTGAGTTATAAGAGAAGGAGACAAGCATTATGAAGAAAAAAAACCTAAATGACTTCAGGAAAGATATAAACCAGATAGACTCAAAGATAATTGAGCTTATAAATAAGAGAGGTAAAGCTAGTTACGAAATAGGTGAGATAAAGAAAAACAGAAAGCAGCCTATATACAGTCCGGACAGAGAAAGCCAAGTGTATGCCAGGATCACGTCTAAAAACAATGGACCCATACCCGATAAATCTATTGAGGCCGTGTATCGGGAGATAATGTCAGCATGTCTTTCTTTAGAACAGCCTATGACCATAGCATATTTGGGACCCGAACTTACCTTTACTCATCAAGCCTCTATTAAGAAATTCGGTTCAAGCGTGAAGTACCTATCATGTAATAGTATCTCCGATGTTTTTAGTGAAGTGGAAAAAAAGAACGCTGATTATGGGGTAGTTCCTATCGAGAATTCTACAGAAGGAGCGATAAGTCATACTCTAGATATGTTCGTCGATTCACCGCTTATGATATGTTCTGAAGTCCATTTTCCTATTAAGCATAGTTTGCTTTCAAAAAAGGTCAACATGAAAGCAATTAAATGGGTGTATTCCAAATCGCAGGTATTCGGGCAGTGCAGGAAATGGATAGAGAAAAATATCCCGCAGGCAAAACTTCGGGAAGCAGCATCAACCGCTAAAGCTGCTGAAATAGCTGCTAAACATGACGGAGCGGCTTGTATTGCCAGCGAGATAGCGGCAAAAAGATATAAACTTAAGGTTCTATCCAGATCCATTGAAGACAGCGCTAGTAATGTTACCAGGTTTCTTATTATAGGTGACCATATGAGCAAGTCTTCGGGGAAAGATAAGACCTCTGTAATGTTTTCTGTCAAAGATAAGCCGGGGGTCTTGCACGATCTGTTGAGTGCGTTCAAGGGAAAAGGTATAAACCTTACAAAGATAGAATCCAGGCCGTCAAAGAAGAAATTATGGAAATACTATTTCTTCATTGATATGGAAGGACATATAGATAATCCGAAGATAAATAAGGCACTAAAAGAACTTGAAAAGAAATGCCATTTTCTTAAGGTGCTAGGATCCTATCCGAAAGGAATATAGAGGATAGAGGTCAGTGGTTAGGAAAAATTAGACTATTGACCATTGACTATAGACTATTGACAGAAATTGACCGACGTGCAAATGGGACAGGAATTGGACCATAGACAAACGACAATAGTCAATTGTCAATAGTCAATGGTCTACTAAAACTGCTCACTGTTTACGAGGAAGATATAATGATAAAACCAAGAAAAGAATTGGAAAGCGTTACGCCGTATAAACCCGGTAAACCGATTGAAGAAGTTAAGAGGGAACTCGGACTCGATGATGTTATAAAACTAGCGTCAAACGAGAACGCTCTTTCTCCATCTCCGAAAGTTATTGCGGCAATTACTGAAGCGGCAAAAGATATCAACAGGTATCCGGATGGGGGATCCTTTTATTTAAAAAAGGCTATAAGTGATAAGTTCGCAATACCTGGAGAAAATATAGTTCTGGGGAACGGTTCAGATGAGATAATAATTTTAGCGCTTAGAGCTTTTGTAGGCGCGGAAGAAGAAGTTATAGTATCTGATCCGACTTTTCTTGTTTACAGTATCGCTTCGTCCGTTATCGGGGCAAAGGTAGTATCCGTGCCTGCAAAAGAATTGCGGTATGATCTTGATGCTATGCTGGGAGCTATTACATCTCGAACTAAGATGATATTTATAGCCAATCCGGATAATCCTACGGGCAGTTATATCTCTAGAAAAGAGGTAGAAGAATTTATACAAAAAGTTCCGGATAGCGTTATTGTATTTTTGGATGAAGCTTATTATGAATTTGCGGAAGAGACGGATGAGCCGGATCTTGTAAGCTTTATAGAAAAAAAAGTTAGCAATGTGATCATAGCCAGGACGTTTTCAAAAGCGTATGGTTTGGCGGGACTGCGTATAGGATACGGCTTTGCCAGAGGGGACATAGCTAAAGCTTTAAATACGGTAAGAGAACCTTTTAACATAAATTCTATAGCTCAAAAAGCAGCTGTTGCAGCGCTCGGTGACGAGGAATATATGCTGAAGTCTGTTGATTTTGTTAATAAAGAAAAAGAAAAGATGTGTAATAAGTTGAAGAACGTGGATGTAAAAGTTGTGCCAAGCAAAACGAATTTCATTCTTATAACCACGTACCGCGATTCCGTCGAGATATATAAAAAATTGTTAGAACAGGGCATTATCGTAAGAGAAATGTCGCCATGGGGTTTTGATGGTTTTATAAGAGTAACTATGGGACTTGAAGAAGAGAACGAAAAGTTTCTGAAAGTTTTTAAAGGATTGATAGAAAAGACCGATAGAAAATGAAGGGAAGTGAAAGATGATCATTGTTCTTAAGCCAAATGCCACAAAAGAGGAAATAGATCACGTACTCGAGAAGATAGAAAAACTTGGACTTAAACCATGGATGTCTGAAGGCGCGGAAAGATCTATTATAGGTGTTATAGGGGAAGAAGATATTGTGCGCGATGTTCCGTTTGAAGGGATGAGCGCGGTTGAAAAAGTTATGCCTATACTTAAGCCTTATAAACTAGCATCAAAAGATTTTAACCCGAACCCCACATCAGTAAAGATTTCAGATAGTGTTACTATCGGAGGGAAGGAAGTTATAGTCATGGCTGGTCCTTGTTCTATAGAAAACAGGGATATGCTTTTAGATATTGCCTCTTCCGTTAAGAAGTCCGGCGCAAAGATGTTAAGGGGAGGGGCTTTTAAACCTCGAACCAGCCCTTATAGTTTTCAGGGATTAGGAGAAGAGGGTCTCAAGTATATGGCTGAGGCGAGAGAAAAAACCGGTCTTTCGGTTGTTACCGAACTTATGGATATACGCAGTCTGGATCTTCTTGTAAGGTATACGGATGTTATCCAGATAGGTGCCAGGAATATGCAGAATTATAATCTGTTAAAAGAAGTAGGTAAAACACAAGTTCCTGTGCTTTTAAAGAGGGGTATGTCGAGCACTATAAAAGAGTTTCTTATGAGCGCCGAATATATACTTTCTTCAGGTAACCCCAATGTTATTTTGTGTGAAAGAGGTATACGCACGTTTGAAGATTATACGAGATTTACAATGGACATAAACGCAGTGCCGGCAATAAAACAGTTAAGCCATTTGCCTATAGTTGTCGATCCTTCACACGGTACCGGAAGATGGGGAATGGTATCATCAATTGCAAAAGCCGCTGTGGCTGCGGGTTGTGACGGACTTATGATAGAGGTTCATCCCACTCCTGAAGACGCTTTTTCGGACGGAGATCAATCGTTACTTCCCGAAAAGTTCAAGGATCTTATGACAGATGTATCGAAAGTCGCGAAAGCAGTTGGACGTAGTATCTAACCAGGTTAGAGGATGGGAGAGATGGATACAAAATTCAAAAAAATAGTCATTGTAGGTATGGGTCTTATCGGGGGTTCTTTAGGAAAGGCTTTAATAAAGAACGGTTCCGCCGAGGATGTTACGGGAATATGCCGAAGGCAGGTGTCTCTGGATAAAGCATTCGATGAGAATGCACTGCTCCACGGAGGCGTAGATAATTATGAAGAGGCCGTACCAGGTGCCGATATTGTGGTTATAGCTACGCCTGTTCACGTAATAAAAGACGTGCTTGACCGTTTAGCCAAGGTCATTAAGGATAAGAACGTAATAGTTACCGATGCCGGAAGTACAAAAAACGAGATCGTTAAACATGCCGAAAAATACAAAGATAAGTTCTCCTTTGTGGGATCCCATCCTTTAGCGGGTTCGGAAAAATCGGGGGTAGGGAATTCTTCCGCTGAACTTTTTAAAGGATCAGTTTGCATACTAACTCCAGCCGATGATTCTAAAGGAAAAGAAACGGAACTTATAAGCGCTATGTGGAAGGAAGCCGGCGTGGACACCATAGATATAATGACTCCTGAGAAACATGATAAGAACCTTGCTTTTTCCAGTCATCTTCCTCATATTGTGTCTTATGCTTTAGCAGGGACAGTAGAAAAAGAGTTTCCGCATACCATGGCGGCGGCGGGTTTCAGGGATACTACAAGGATAGCCAATTCGGAAGAAGGGCTGTGGAGCGATATCTTTATGAGCAATCGTGAAAATGTACTTGAAACTATTAGAAAGTACAAAGAAGTGCTTGAGAATATAGAAAGCAGTATACGCTCTCAGGATGAGGATACTTTGAAGAAAACACTTAAGAACTGTAGAGGAGTTTTAGATGATCTTTTTCCGGAAACCTAATGCAGTAGCAATAGACGGACCCGCGGGCAGCGGGAAAAGTACGATAAGCAGATTAGTGGCAGACCGCCTTGGGTATACATATGTGGATACAGGGGCTATGTATAGAGCCCTTACTCTGAAGGTCATGAAAAAAGGAATAGAATTCTCCGATGAAAAGGCCGTTTCGGACCTCTCAGCGGAAATAGAGATAAGGTTGTTACCTTCCGAAGACGAGAAAAGTACCATACGCGTCATGCTTGACGGCGAGGACGTGAGTTCCGATATCAGGATGATGCAGGTGACCTCGAATGTTAAATATGTAGCTAAAATTCCCAAAGTAAGAGGCAACCTGGTAAAACTGCAGAGAGAAATGGTCCGCGGGATGGACGGGTCTGTGATGGAAGGTAGAGATATAGGGACGGTTGTACTGCCCAATTCAAAATACAAGTTCTACGTAGATGCTTCATTCGAAGAAAGGGTCGAGAGAAGATTTGCCGAGATGCGTGCAAAAGGACTTCCTGCGACAAGGAGCGAAGTAGCTGACGACCTTAAACAAAGAGATCATACCGATAAGACCCGTAAAGTCGGTCCCTTAAAAAGGGCTGAAGACGCGGTTTATATAGACACAACTAAGATGTCGATAGAAGAAGTTGTAAATGAGATCGCGAAACACGTAAAATAGCTAACAGAAGCTAGAGCACCCTTCAATGTAGCTGGGGTTTAAACCCCAGCTACGATTGTGGATAACTAAAACTATGATGTATCATATCTCACGTTTTCTTCTCGGATTATTTTACAAAGCACTTTTAAAAGTAAAGATCATGGGAAAAGAGAACATCCCGGATGCGCCATATCTAGTAGTTTCAAATCATGCGTCATTGGCAGATCCTCCTTTTGTAGGTGAGGCCTGCAAGAAGGATGCAGTAGATTTTATGGCAAAAGCTGAACTTTTTGATTTTCCGGTATTAGGTTCTTGGACTCGTTCGGCAGGATGCATCAGAGTAGACAGAGGCGCCGCTAGCGCTAGGAGTTTAAAAGAAGCCATGAAACGGCTTGCCCTAGGACGAGTTGTAGCTATTTTTCCCGAAGGAAAACGTTCAGAAGACGGGAACTTGCAACAGGCAAAGAGAGGTGTGGGTTTTCTTATTGCTAAAGCGAAGGTCCCGGTGCTTCCAATATACATTGAGGGGTCAAATAAAGCTTTTCCCAAGGGTGGTCCGTTAAAGATCGGAACTCGGGTCAACGTGTATGTAGGTAAACCTATGATGCCGGAAGAATTTATCGAAGAAGGACAAGAGCTTGTTAAAGATTATGAAAAAGTTGCCGTGAAAGTTATGGACCGTATAGCGAGTCTTAGAAAATAGGGACAGTACCAAGCGAAGCGTGTGGACTGTCCCTATTTTCTAGTTTGTAGTTGGTAGTTCATAGTTCGTAGTTAAAATAGAGGCCTGGTAAAAAGACTGTTCACTGCTCACTGTTTACTGTTCACGTTACTATGCAAAGACCAGATTCTTGACTTTTTCATAAACGAAGCCATAATATTAAATAACATTATAAGATTCTATCTTCAAACTAATAAGCGAGGTATGTATGAAAGGTAATAGAATACTAGTCCTCATAGTATTGCTAACAGCGATTGCAGCATCTTTCCATTCAGTGATCTATGCACGGTCAAACAGTCCACTTGAATTAACACTTTCTCTAGATAAGAACGAATACAAAAAAGCTGACGGTATTGTTCTTAGCCTTTCTCTGAAAAATACCGGTAAAAAAGCGATATATGTTAATAAACGGTTCTTTCTGAACGGGGAAAGCATGTCCGCCGGAGAAAGAGATGTATACTTAACGGTTGAGTCTCCTAGTGGAGAGGATCTTCCCTGCAAAGTATCTGCTGAAACAGGATTGCCGCGCACTCAAGATTTTATCCTTCTTGAGCCGGGGGAAGAAGCTAAACTTGAAAGAGAAAAGAACATTAAGTATTTCTTTGATTTTGATGAACTTGGGAAATATAAGATAACGGCTTTTTATCAGAATGTACACGGGGAAGAGATAGGCGTGGATGCTTTTAAGGGTAAGGTCATATCAAAAGCGGTGATCATAACGATAGTGGAATGATAAAATGAAAAAACATATAAGATTGTTAATCGGTATGTTTGTTTTTCTTGCGGCTTTCTCTTGCGCTGCTGGCGCACAGCGCCAAGACCTAGATCTTTCTGTGAGCGATAATAGAATAGTCACAATAGACTACACTCTTTATGTTGACGGAAATACTGTTGCTGAAACTACCAGAGGTAAGAGTCCTCTCATATATGTTCAAGGTTCGGGACAACTGATGGAGTCACTTGAGAAAAATATTGAAGGTATGAAAAAAGAGCAGAAGAAAAATATAGTTCTTAAACCCGAAGAAGCCTTTGGTAATGTTCGTAAGGATTATTTTGTAGAAGTGTCTTTAGATAAAATACCCGAAGAGTACAGAACTGAAGGTAGCGAGCTTAAGGTTTTAGGGAAAGACGGAAAACCAATTAAATGCAAAGTAGATAAAATAAAAAAAGAAAAGGCCGTATTGGATTTCAATCATTCTCTGGCCGGAAAAACCCTTCGTTATAAAGTTGAGATAAAGGATGTTAAGGATAAAATGCAATTTGGATAGGATGGAGATATGATGCAGAAAAAACATATACGAACATCAATAATGACATTTTTGGTAGTGACTTTAGCGTTTTCCTATTCTTTCGGTGAAGAGAAAAAACCTAGGTTGTTTTCGGAACCGGATGTAATAGGTGAGGCTTTTGGTAAACCGGTCACAGATAAGGATTTTTTCTATTACTACAAAACTGCATCGCTTTTTTCCAGAGATAATAGGGAAGCTAAGACCGATGAAGAGGTGAGAGAAGAAGCGTGGCAGAATATGGTTTTTAGACGTGGAACGGAAGAGCTTGGACTTGAGGTTACGGATGAAGAGGTTGAAACTGAGATCTCACGTCTTGTTGCCGAAAAGGGAATCGAATATGGTACAAATGAATATGACGTTTGGGTTATTACACAAATCAAGGATGAAACGGATACCTTTGAAAACCGAATAAGAGACCTTCTTGCTATAAACAAACTTATGCAACTCAAGGCTAATGCCGATGTCACCGTCACGGATGAAGAAATAAAACAAAAATTTCTAAATCAGTATAATTCGCTTGAGAGTGAATATATAAGATTTGAGAACAAAGAAGAGTCTGAAAAGTTTCTCGAGAAAGTCAAAAAAGATCGTAGTTTGTGGAAAAAAACTTACGATGAAAAAAAAGAAGAAGGGCAAAAAGGCGCCACATGGATAAATGTGATGTCTTTAGAAGCGTTAATAGATCTTTGGAAAATACCTAAAGAGGATGCATACCGTATACTGGGCAGTGAACAGGGAGACTTTATAGTAGGTGAATTCTTTTATGGGGATGCGGTTTTTAGGCTTCTGAGAAAGAAAACCGCTGACATGGAAAAGTTTGATGAAAAAAAGAAAGAATACTACAAAAAAACAATGACCAATACTAAAAAGAGAAAGATCTCCAAGGAGTATTTCGATGATCTCATAGGAAGGGCAGATGCCAGAGATTATATACTTGAGGACAGACAAGCCAAAAAGGTGGAGGATATGAAGAAAAGATCAGTAGTTGCTTTCGAGACAAATCAGGGGACAATAGAAATCAAACTCTTTCCGGAAACGGCTCCTATGGCTTGCGAGAATTTTATAGGACTCATAGATAAGGGATATTATGACGGAATAATATTCCATAGGGTAATAAAAGACTTTATGATACAGGGAGGAGATCCTACCGGAACAGGTGCGGGAGGGGATTCTATCTGGGAACAGCCTTTTGCGGATGAAGTTAATGACGAGGTTCTTTTTGATAAACCCGGTCTTCTCGCGATGGCGAATTCAGGAGCTAACACCAATAAAAGCCAGTTTTTTATAACGACCAAGGCCACCCCATGGCTCAATAAAAAACATACCATTTTCGGGGAGGTTACCAAGGGATATGATGTTGTTCAGGCCATAGAACAGGTGGAGGTCGGCCCTGGAGACAAGCCTGTTGAAGAACAGAAGATAATTAAGACATATTTTGTTGAACAATGATAGGCACTACAAAAATAAAAGGCGAACCCTCTAGCATATGAGTCCTATAGCCATAGTTAATAGGCGTTACCTTAACTGTTAGTGTAGCATTGGCCCTGGCTCTTGTCAGGGTAGCTAAACTTACAGCCAGTCTTGATATAAAACGTACAGCTTCCGAATACAAATCTAATCAAAAGACATCAAAAATATCCGAGGTTCAAAGTAAGATAGGCGAGATTGTCAGCGCATCTTCCAATAAAAAAGAACTTATGCGAACCCTGGGTGACGTTATGGAGAAAGAGATCACTAAAAGTGTCGAGATGGTAGAGATGGCGGTTGCTCATAAGTACGAAGGCATACTGGAGGAGAAGGGCTCGTAGTGGTCGACAAAAAGGGTAAAGTGCTTCTTATGAATCCCGCCGCAGAAAAACTTCTGGATACTAAACGTGAAGACAAAATAAACAAATCCCTCTTATCGGACCTTAAAGACGGGCAAATGGTATCGTTAAGCAAAGACGGAAAAAGAGGGACGAAAACAGTAGAGTATGAAAGTACCGATAACGAGACAATAAAGACCATAAAGTCATCAAGCGCCGTAGTCCAGGACGAAAACGGACATACTGTTGGAATGGTTTCGGTTCTAACCGACATGACCAAGCAAAAAGAACTGGATCAGATGAAAACCAATTTCATAAATACCGTGACACATGAGTTTCGTACGCCTATAGTGGCTATGCAGAAATCTATACAGGTAATGTTAAGCGGAGCTACCGGAAGCATGAACGAGGCTCAGAATAAATTTCTGGCCATAGCTAAACGTAATCTTGAGAGATTGAACCTGCTGATAGATGATCTCTTGAATCTGTCAAAACTCGAGGAAAATAAAATTACTATGGATGTGAAGGAATATTCCGTGGAAGACGTGATAGAAGACATAACAGAAACCGTTGGAACATGGATAACATCTAAATCCATTACTATAAATAAGGAGTTCGAACCAAATCTGCCTAAACAGAAAATGGATCCAAACAGAATAGCTCAAGTGCTTAATAATCTTTTAAGCAATGCTATAAAATTCACTCCAGAAGGAGGATCTCTTACTGTTCGTACCAAGTCTGTAGTGGGAGGTCTGGTTGAAATAAGCGTAGCAGATAGCGGTATAGGCATGTCAGAAGAGGAATGTGTGAAAGTCTTCGATAAATTTTATCAGATCGGAGAAAGGACGACGACTGACATTACGGGAACAGGATTAGGACTTCCGATCGCGAAAGAAATAGTCGAACTTCATGGTGGTAAGATCTGGGTGGAGAGCGAGAAAGGGAAAGGATCAAGATTTATTTTTACATTACCCGCAGCATAAGGGGTATAAACGAATAGCCTATTAGAAAGTAAGAGGAGGATAGGAATGGACACAAAAATAAGTATACTTATGATAGATGATGAAGAAGATTTTACCGAGCCCATGGCATTTTGGTTAAGGTCTAAAGGCCATGAAGTGAGTACCGCGCCTAGCGGTGAAGCTGGGGTTGAGGCCATAAAGAAAACAGCTCCTGATATAGTTTTTCTTGATATTTTTATGCCTGTAATGAACGGGGTTGAAACACTTAAACGTATACGCCAGGTAAACGAAGATATTCCTGTTATTATGCTTACTTCCGCTGTTGTCGAGAATGTTCAGGAAGCCTATTCTATGGAGGAACTTAACAAGCTCGGAGTATCCGGATTCTTTAAGAAAAAGGACAGTTTTGAAGAACTAGCGAGACTTCTTGAGATAACCCTTAGATTGCATAAGAACATAAAGCGTCCGGAGAGCGAATGATCGGTCGATCCTCAGGGAGAAACCTTTTTATTTGTATGTTATCGGCAGGCATAGTTTTATGCTGCATGTCAATAACCGTGAAATGTTCGGCTCAGGAAGTAGATATGAGCCGAAGCAGTTATGATGCCGAAAGAGGAGAACGTACTGTAAACGGCCTGAAATTCTTTATAGCAGAAGACAGACGTATGGTCAGTAACGGACAGTATATAGAGCCGGAAACCCTAGATAAATATCTTGGCAGAAAGTTTGATAAAATGTACGAAATGTTTGATAATGTAGCAAGCATACTTTCCCGAGTTGAAGAGAGATTATCCAAGCTTGAATCTTCAGTGGACAAACTCTCTCAACAAACCCAAGCCAACACGCTCCAGTCCGGAGAAGAGATTAATCCGTAGGGGCGGGGTTCCCCCGACCTATACTCTAATTGTTCCACGACAATATTCCTTTAAAAGGGCGGGGAAACCCCGCCCCTACAACGTTTGACTTCTATCTCTTTAATTAATAAAACATATTGCAATATATATCGAAAAAGTGTAGAATATTGGCTCGACCTGGGCTCTTGGGTCCACCTATAGGGACGATCGGTTAAACCCTTACGGGGTTTGAACATGCGATCGGGGTTAGAATCTTAAAAAAGGAGTTGGTTTGGTGATGGAGAGAGAAAATGAAAAAGGGTTCGATAGTGATGAATCCGCGAAATTGGATGAAGAGCTTGCTCTTCTGTATGAGAACAGCATAGTTGATCTAAAAGAAGGTGAGATCATTAAGGGTAAGATCGTGCAACTTACTGAAAAGGAGATCCTTGTAGATATAGGATACAAATCTGAAGGAAGTGTTTTTAAATCGGAAGTACCTGATTCGGATACACTTACGGTAGGTGACGAGATAGATGTTATGCTGGAATCCAAGGAAAATGACATGGGAATGGTTGTTTTGTCTCATGAAAAAGCACGTAGATACAAGAGCTGGCAGAATATCATAGAGAACCATAGAGAGGGAGACATAATGGAAGGTAAGGTCTCCAGGAAGGTAAGAGGCGGGTTCATGGTCGATGTAGGCATGCAGGCATTCTTGCCGGCTAGCCTTTCGGTTATGCAGGAATTCGGAGGTCCTGACAGCATAGTGGGACATAAGCTTGAATTCAAAATAGTTAAAATAAATGTACCTCGTAAAAATATCGTTCTTTCACGTAAAGAAATAGTTGATGATCAGCGGCGTGATGAGAAAAAGGCTATGCTTGAGGTCTTGAATAAAGGAGACCTTGTTAAAGGTGTGGTAAGAAATATAACAGATTTCGGAGCCTTTATAGACATCGGAGGAGGCATAACGGGTCTTTTGCACATAACTGACATGAGTTGGGGACGTATAAATCATCCTACTGAGATCGTTAAGATCAGTGATGAATTAGAGATAAAAGTTCTGGATTTTGACAAAGAAAAAGTTAAAGTTTCTTTGGGTCTTAAACAAAAGACTTCAAATCCATGGGAAAATATCGATGAAAAGTATCCCGGAGGCGCTGTTGTAAAAGGAACGGTAGTTAACATAATGCCTTACGGTATATTTGTAGAATTGGAAAAAGGGATAGAAGGTCTTATCCATATTTCTGAATTTTCATGGTCAAAAAAATACGGGCATCCCAGCGAAAGATTTAAAATGGGAGACGTGATAGAAGCCATGGTTCTAAAGTCTGACCAGAACAGCCAGAGACTTTCTCTAGGTATAAAACAATTAGGGGATGATCCTTGGGTAGGCGTAGCTTTACGGTATAAAGTGGGGGACCAGATCAAGGGTAAGATAGGGGCTGTAACAGATTATGGCGCTTTCGTTGAATTAGAAACGGGAGTGGAAGGGCTGGTACATGTTTCTGATCTTTCATGGACGAAACGTATAACACATCTTAAAGACATCCTTAAAAAAGACGAGGAGATTGAAGCTATTATTCTGAACGTAGATGAAGAAAACAGGAGAATAGCATTAGGCGTAAAACAGCTTATGACAGATCCTTGGGACGAGATCATTAAGAAGTATCAACCGGAAGCTGAACTGGAAGGAAAAGTAACGAATATAACCAATTTCGGTGTATTCGTGGAACTTGAGGAAGAGCTTGAAGGTTTGCTTCACGTTTCTGAAATAGGATTAAAAACTACTGAACGGATGGAAGAGAAGTTTAAGATGGGGGACGCTATTAAAGTCAAGATTCTTCATATTGACGGCGTTCAGAAAAAGATAGCATTAAGCACAAAAGGTATAGCCGGACAACCGGACGATGCAGAATCTAGTGAGGAACCGGCAGCACCTGTTCAGGATGAGAAAGCTGAAGAGGAAAAGAAAACAGATGAAACAGCTGCTCCCGTAGATGAACCCGCAGCGGAGCCCGAAGAACAGAAGGAAGAAAAATCTGATGAGGGTGTAGCAGCACCGGAAGAAAAGAAAGAAGAGAAGGTTGATGAGCCTACAGTAGCACCGGAAGAAAAGAAGGAAGAAAAAGCTGAAGAGACTGTTGTTCCTGCTGCTGAGGCTACAGTAGCACCGGAAGAAAAGAAAGAAGATGAAGCTGCTTCAGATGAAAAAGCACCTGCTGAGGCAGAGGAAGAGAATAAAGAATAGATAGAACGCGATAATATAGCGATAATAAAAAAGGGATGTCTCCTTACGGAAACATCCCTTTTTTTATTGGGAACAACGTAGGGGCGGGGAAACCCCGCCCCTACATTCCATCAACCATACCCCTACACTTTACCCTTTTATTATAACCCTCGATGTTATATCATAATGAATGTTATAACAGTTGCCATATCAATTACCATACCGCCGAAGGAGGATGCTATGCCTAGAAATTATAAAAGTATCAAGAAGACCGCTTTAAAGAACGTATCTGAATTTATGTGTACGGCTGCGAGGACTGCTCCGAAAACTCGAGGGAAAGATAATCTTGTAATAAGTCTTTTGTCTGAAGCCGATAAGAAAAAAGTTGTTACCCAGATGAAGAAAATATCCAAGAGGGATAATCGCCCAAGCTGCGGACGGGATGCTAATAATCTGAAAAATGTTGATGATATTATGATCATTGCCACAAAAAAAGCGGTACTTGGCCTAGACTGTGGTTTCTGCGGATACGCTTCATGCAAGGACCTTGCTAAAACAAAGGGCGTTTGTGCTTATAACTCAATGGATCTAGGTATAGCGCTGGGATCAGCCGTGTCTGTCGCATCGGCTTTCCATGTCGATAACAGGTTGATGTTCTCCATAGGAAAAGCCGTTATTGAACTTAACCTTCTTGGGAAAGGTATAGTTCAGGCAATAGGCATCCCGCTGTCGGTTACCGGTAAGAATCCGTTCTTTGACAGGTAACTGGGTTCAGAAGAACCATACTTAGTTGACCGGGGTTGTTTAAAATGAAAAAATGAAATAGGAAGTAAGGAGAAAAACAGTATTACTTTGAGTGCAAGGTATAAAATGATATCCTGCAAAATAAAAAACAGTACAGTAGTATTATTTTTTTTGATTTTCACGGCAGTCATAGGCGCCGTGATGGCCATTGCGGCTATATCAAGCCCGGAAGAAAAGAAACTGACGCTTAAAGAAGCCAGGGAAATGATAAATGGTTCTGTATGGGAAATTGAGCTCAAGGAGACGGCAACCGGCAAAAAGCAGAACGAAAGCAAGGATACGTTGAGGTTTACGGAGAACAGGATAGTATCCGATATGATGAAAGCTAAAGGGTTCGCGCCGACCAGTTTCACGGTCAGGATCAAAGAGCCGGACAGGGTCATATGGGAGACTATGCAGACAAGCGAGAAAAAAGGTACAGCTTTCTGGCGCGGCGAACTTTCGAACGGACGGACCATGACAGGCGTACTGAGCTGGCATATCAAAAAGAACAAGGTCAGGGATTATTATTTTACAGGCGATTATTCCGGAAAACCGGATACCGGAAAGATAGCGGGAGAAAAAAAATGAAAATAGAACGCTGCTTCATATCCTTGATATGCGCCGTTCTGATAGCGGTCGGTTTTTCTTCCCGAGCTCACTGCGCGAACAAGTTTGAGAGGAAGGAAAGCGCGGCAACCGGGAAGAATGCGGGCACGCTTATCGTATATACGCCGGGTGTGGATTATGCGCCTATACCCGATGATTGGAACGTTGGGGATACCACTAAAGCCATCAAATGGAAAGCTGACGGTAATATAAGCAAGGTATGGATAGATGTATGGGACGGGGCACGGTGGATAGCTTTCACCGATTCTGCGGGAGAGGGACTCGATGCGGGCAACGGTACGGTCGAAACAATAACTGTGGGTAACTGGTTAAAGTATGCCAGGGTGCCCGACATAAAGAGTAATGTGTGTAAGATACGTGTCAAGGACCATCCTACCAGACCGGTCGTCGAGGATGAATCCGAAGTGTTCAGCATATATCCGACCATAACGGGGGTTACTGTAATGCCTTCGGCGGGGGATGAAGGGTCGGATCCCGTCATATGGAGGGCAGGGCTTCCCGATCAAACAGTTACATGGACCGAGAACTATATATTCGAGGATGATCTGATCGGCACCGTGCAGATATACTTTTCACCGACCGGAGAGCTCGGTCTGCCTGGTATTTTAATAAAAGACGGTGTCAGAACGCACGAGAGGTGTTCAACGATCACTGCTCCGACGGATCTCAGTTGGGAAGAAGCTGCCATACGGGTAAGAGATAAGGATGCGGGTTTCCGGGATAAGATCTACGGGGATTCTACCGAGTTCAGGGTGCTGGGAAGAGTTATATACGGTGCGTCACCCGCTTCGGGAGATAACTGGCGCATAGGGGATACGGATAAGACCGTTACATGGACCGCATACGGCGACGAGATGACCAGCGTGGATATCTATATAGATTACGGATCGGGTTTTGTGTACCAGAAAACGGAACCCGTAATTCCCGGTTCCCCGAATTCATGGGTATATGATGATATCTCGGCTGAGGTTGAAGGTGTAGGCGATTATGTAACTGAAAACGCCGTTATACGCATAGCGGATTCCGACGCTAACCGTTCCACCGAAACGCAGTATGATTCACCTACGTTCAAGATAGCCGGTAAGTTCGAGAATGTTCAGGTGGAGCCCGTGGAACAGGTCGAGAATACGGAAGTTGTGGCGGGCCTCGCGGCGACGATAACCTGGACAAAGACCGGTGCGGCGATAACGGATGCCGTTATACAATATTCAAAGAACGCGGGAACGAATTGGCTCAATATCACTAATGATGTCGAGGATGACCTTACTACGGTTACCAATACCGAAAATTATAGTTGGGTACCCCCGGCAAATGCCATAACAGACGCGTGTTTAGTAAGGATATTCGACCCCGACAATACTTCCGCTATGGGACAAACTTCGAGTTTTATCATTACCTCAAAATGTAAAGTACTTCAGCCCGACGTTAACGATTCCTGGGGCGCGGGTACTCAACAGACAATTACATGGCAGAAATGGGGAGATTTCGCGACAGTCAACATAGATTACCGACCCGATGACCAGACATCATGGAGCCTTCTGACAACATCAGGCGCGGTAGAGTCCTGTCAGGACGAGATGGACGGGCTTGGTGATACTCTTAATGGCAGTTGGTTGTGGCATATAGAATCAAACACCGTACTTTCCGCTACAGCGGAGATCAGAGTGATCGACGCGGTCAACTCAACCGCTACTCTGGCAGGGATATCAGAGCAGTTCACGACAAAAGGCTCTTTGCTGGTACAGCTTCCGGACGGCAATTCTGATTATCTCGCGGGGAATACGGCTGAGGTCATAAGGTGGGAACGGTTCGGAAATATCTCGGGGGTAAAGATATTTCTGTCCACTGACGGGTCAAGTTATCCTCCTGCACCCATAACCGGTTTTGAAAATGTCGTATTCGAGGGCGCGGAAACCGTACACGAAGAGAATTGGACCCCGCCTGAAATAGTCGGGACAACGTACAGGATAAAGGTGCAGGACGTTGATAACGCTCAAGTCGAAGGAGAATCCGAACTGTTCAAGGTCAAGGGCGTTCTGCAGATAACCATGCCTGGTGCGCAGCAGCCGACATGGGCGGTAAGTGAAGCTAGGACGATCACCTGGGATGTTCAATACGGCAATATGGCTAATGTGAGGATAATCGGTTCCCGATCGGGTAATTTCACCGGCGGCGCGGATGAATTCACCGTGGTGTCATCAACCGACGCCGATAATGTAACGGCTTTTGACGGAGGGAATACTCCGGTGGCGCGCGGGTCATACGAATGGAACATATCGGAATACGCGCCTTCTATCATCGGTGACGCCGTTAAATTAAGGGTGATGGACGCTAACACAACGGACTTTGATGTAAAAACGACTTCTACTTTAAGGTTCACTATCACCGGCCATATAACCGTGGATTCTTCGGCGGAAGGGAGTGAGTGGCGCGTTACAGACACGGATAAGACCGTTGCTTGGACATGCGACGGTGAAGTTACCGATGTTAATATACAGTTCTCAAAGAACGGTGCCGCGGGACCATGGACGACTATAGCTTCTAATGTCGCCTCTACCGCAGGTAGCGGTAACACATGGTCTACGGCGAACTGGGTCGGCGGTAGCGGTGTGCAGGACGCTAAATCGGCGAATTGTATGATACGGGTGATAGATAATGAGTTAGGTGTATACGGTGATTCGGCCGCGTTCAAGGTATATCCCACTATAATTGTAGGTAATGTCTCGGATTCCGGAGACAATGCCCCGCCGCTGCGCGCGGAAACAACAGGGAACAAAGTGCATTGGACCACTCCGGGAAGCGCGACGGTTACTAGTGTGGATATTTACATAGATTTTAACGACGGCGCAGGAGGGTATCTTGCACAGCTTCAGGATAATTGGGGTGCGGGTTCCCCGTGTGACGGGATATCTCTGCCTACTACATTATCTGAGGCCGCCAGGCTTAAAGTTGTTGACAACACGATAACGGAAGTATACGGCGTTTCCTCATCCTTCGCTGTGCACGGGACGATAACAGCAAATACTCCCATAGTGGACTGGACAATAGGAAGTGAACAGAGTATAACATGGACGCATAAGGGAGATATCAGCCAGGTCAATATATATGTGGATTATGATGACACCGGAGGATACCAGCAGATAGCCGCGAATGCGGACGCTTCAGGTGAAGCCTGGACATGGCCTTCGGTGGTTGATAACGCGACCGACGCGGCAAAAATAAAAGTGGAAGACGCCGATTCTAACCGTAGCGCGGATACATACGGTGAAACCGGTGAATTTAATATAGTAGGCAGTTTTACCATTCTTACTCCCGGGACGGGAGAGACTGTGACTTATGGCTCGCCTTTTGATATTACGTGGACACCTAACGGTACATCGGTAACGACGGTGGATATTACTTATGACATTGACGGATCCAACAGTTGGCAGACGATAACTACCGTCCCTGTCGCGAACACCGGGAACCCGGCGTCATATTCATGGACGCTTCTTGATATGGTTTCGACGGCAAACGCGCGTATCAAAATAGAGGCTTCCGATCCCACTGATCCGGCGACACCCGCCATATCGGGAGGGACTAATCAACCGGGCCTTTTTGCGATACAGGGTGATATCACTTTCGGGAATTCGCCTGTTCCGGGCGCGCCATGGGAAGTGGGTACTACCGGAAATAGTATAGAGTGGACGCTTGACGGCAAAGTGGATAATCTGGATGTTATTTATTCCAAGGATAACGGGTCGGATTCGTTCGCGTATACGATAGCTTCTGATCTTGACAGCACGACTTACGCTACCGGATATTCATGGAACATACCTACGAATCAGGATATTTTGTCCGATGGCCTCGGTTTGATACGAGTTAAGGATTCCAATTATTCAACGGTTTTTGATGATTCGCCGAATTTCTCGATAAGAGGCATTCTATCGGGATTCGATATAGGATTTCCGGCGGATGCGGGTACATATCCGAATGTCCTTCGTGTCGCGGAAGACGCCACGATAACGTGGTCGCGTACAGGGCGTACAATGGGTAATGTATGTATAAGGTACTCTACCGACAGAGGCGTGACATGGCCGTCAGGCAAGGTCATATGTACCATGGCTTCAGGTAACGGAGCTACAGGTTATGCGTGGAGTGTTGAGGATGACATTGTCTATAACAACGGTATAGACGCGGGCGTGATAGTTAGGATTGAAAGTGTTGATGACACCGATGTCTATACCGAGTCGGGGATACTGTCCATTGTGGGTCGCATACAGATAGACGATCCTGAAGTACAACAGCCCACGTATGTGGTCAGTAGTACTTCGGAAGTCATTAAATGGACGCCTACGGGTACATTCACTAACGTTGTTATAGATTTTAATACGGAAAGCGATTTCTCGGGCGCGGGTGGTACGGTCACTCCGGCTACTAGCAACTCCGCTTCAGGAGTACAGGGATCACATATATGGTCACAGGTACCCGATTTTATAGATGGTACACTTTACATGAGGGTCGCGGACGCCGCGTACCCGGCGCTGGTTAAAGATGTCTCTGCAAGTCCTTTCGCTATACAGGGTTCTATTACTGCTGTTTCCAAACCCGTAACGGATGAAGTGTGGTATATTGGAGATACGAACAGGACTGTGGAATGGACATGTAACGGTAGTATATCCAAAGTTGAAATAGCGTTCGCTAAAGGTACGGATGACCCCGCGACAGCGTTCTACACGGTCATTTCCCCCGCGGGCGGAGTTGATTCCGGTGACGGGACATATACCTGGACAACAGATAATTGGGACGCCGCATCGGCGTTCAACGGCGGGGTGGCCGACGCCAAGAGTGACAAGTGCTATATAAAGATAAAGGATATTAACGACACTACGGTTCCAGCGAAATATTCCTCAAAATTCACTATAAAACCGAAAGTGACCGTGGAGAATGTTCCGACATGGACAGCCGGGACCAAAGACGAGGTGGAGGCGCATGAAGTTACATGGAGCATGCCCGGAAGTACGGTGGCGAAAGTACGCATAGATCTTTCTTATGACGGCGGCAATACTTGGCCGGTGAACCTTGCAAGCGGGGTACCGGAGAACAAGGCCATGCCGTATACTTTGCCCAAAACCCTGCCCGATACTCTCAGCCGGGACGCCGTGCTAAAAGTGTCGGATAATGACGCGTTGTACAGCGGCCTTGTCAACAAAAAAACAGGTTCGTTCAAAATTATAGGCGGATTGACACTATTGCAACCGGCCGCAGGCGTTAACTGGGAAGCGGGAACGACTGAACAGATAACGTGGGTACCATACGGTAACATGGGAGGGAATGTTTATGTATATTACAGGTATGACGGCGGAGAATACGGCCCTTTGCCTGCCGTTCCCACAACGGCATCGAGCGGTACGTGTGACTGGCTGGTTCCGGACCGTGTATCCGGGGATGTCCGGGTATTGATAAGGGACGCTTTAAGGCCGAACGATACATTCGATGAATCTTCAGCGTTCAATATAACGGCAAGGTTCGATATAACGTATCCCGAGAACGGCGATGTTATTATGGCGGAAGACCCCATAAATATTATCTGGAATAAGTACGGGATATTATCCCTCACTCATGTAAAACTGGAATATACGGCAAATAACGGATCCGATTGGCATCTTATAACGGACGGGGTAGACGACGGCGGAGGTTCGGACCTCCTGGTCGCGAATACCGGAAGCTGTTCGTGGATACCTGACGCCGGTCTTCTGTCAAACGAATGCCGTATACGCGTAAGTGAGCCCGATAATCCGGCTTCGGCAAATGAAGGTGCGGGTGTATTTACCATAAGAGCCGGGATCACCGTAACGGCACCGGTATACAGCGGGAATGATATCATATGGGACGTCGGATCTTCGCATGACATAGCGTGGTCATACAAAGGGGACTTCCCGAATGTGCTGATATATTATTCGACCGAAGGCAGTCTGGGTCCATGGACACTCATAGACGAAAGAGCGTCCATATACCCTTACGGACCGGGTGACGGTGATAACGATGACAAGAAAGGCCTGTATAGCTGGACATTGCCGGAGACCACACCTCTCAGTACGAACGCATATATAAAAGTGGCTAAATCCGACGAACGGGACATGGTCTTCGGTTTATCGGACCGGGTGACGTTCAAAGGCAATGTTATCGTAGAACGGCCGAAACCTTCGATTATCGCCGCGGACGCGATTAAACATGTATACGGAGGGAGATCGCCGCAGTATTGTTACATCGACTGGACAGTATCCGGGAAGATCGAGAATATCGTTATCCAGTATACAACGGACGATATAAGCTGGAAGACCATAGATACCGTAAAAACTTCCGAACGGACGGATTATAACTGGGCAATACCCGGTACTGACCCGGACATTATAGGTACCGGTAGGAAGATAAAGGTATATGACGCGGATAATCAGGCCGATACTTACGATATATCGGAAGACTTTGAGATAAAAGGCGGGATATTGCTGGAGTATCCTACATTGGGCGGCGGTGAGGTATTTGTTGTCGGCGCGGAAGAGAATATACAGTGGAAACCTTACGGAAATTTCCCTGGTAACCGTGTAAAGATATCCGGGTCGACGGATAATTTCACATCGGATATATTTACAATAGCCATAAGGGCGGCCGGCATGCACGGAGAATCTCAGGCCTATACCTGGAACGTTAAGGACGTTACATCGGGGGACCTGTCTTTGAGTGCTAATGTGAAAGTACGTGTCGAGGATGCCGATGACGCAACGGTAGTTGATACTGGCGGTTTAATGACGATAAATGGCGCCTTGACCATAAACACACCCTCCGAGATATGGTACGTGAACGATACCGACAGAAGCATTACGTGGAATTACGACGGGCCAATACAGAGAGTTGACCTGTATATACGCGACGCTAAGGATACCGCGTGGATACCAATAGCTGCCGGGGTGGATTGCGGACTGAAAGATTACAGCGGGTTCACGGTACCCGATGCCATAAGCGATACATCAAGATTAAAGATAAAGGATCCCGATGACGTTACCGGTACAGTTGAGGATATAAGCGGCGATTTTATCATACGAGGAAAACTGGCTTTCCGGGCGGAAAGCCAGTTTTCCTCG